>FTCT01002845.1_pt1 | contig 229074 bp, 217 predicted proteins | sample 1658881 | NCBI WGS metagenome assembly FTCT01 (sample SAMEA3914864, study PRJEB12502) | metagenome | biome: forest; material: soil | place: USA | collected 2012-03-12 | depth 0.3 m | reverse complement strand
TGATGCCGGCCGCGCAGTCCTATACATGCAGTGGAATAGTTGATGTATCGGTGCTCGGCGATGTCGACGTCCGAGCAATATCAGGCATGCGCTTCGTGGATAGCTAGGTCCGCTTCCGCTGCGAAGCCGACCTAGACCCGGTTGGGCCCATCAGACGGCAGCCTCAGGCTGAAAGCAGCCACCTACCGGAAGCCCGCTCACGCGGTGTCATGCCAACAGCGCGTTCAGCTCAGCCCACAACGTATCGCAAAGCCTCGGGCGATAGGCCGCCGCCCGAAATGCTTCATGCTCGCTGCGGTAAACCTGCAGGAGGCGCTCATTTCGGTCTTGTACGCATGCCCGTACGTTGGCCAGGCGGTCAGCAGCTTTGACGATCAGCGCGAGCTCTAGTGATCCCGATACCTCCGCTAGCTTTGCGTAGGTTTTAGCCTTGCGCTCTTTGCGATTGGCGCCAGGTGCATCAGTTAGCAACTCGACACAGGCTGCAATGTCGGGCCCGAATTGACATTCGATCTTGTCAAGGGTGGCGCTGGTGTCCTCGACAGTGTCGTGAAGATAGGCAGCAACAACCGCCGCTTCACCGAATGCGCCTGCAATTGCAGCTACGGCATCTAGGTGATGCGAGTAGGGATGCGTTCCGTACATCTGCTGCCCGTGCGCGGCAATGGCGAAGGAGCGCGCTTGATCTTGTTTGGAGGTCATCAAAGCGAAGTATCGCGGAGGCCACAAACACGACCACCGTCGGCTCCAGGCTGATTGCTGTCGTTCGAGGCAGCGAGGGTGAGGCAACTAACCTAGTCTCGAAAGGAATAGCGCAGATGTAAAACTGCCAGCCCTTCCGTTCGCGCCATGGTCAGGAGACGCCTAAGCCCAAGTAGCGAACAAAGAACATAGATGGGATCGTTGCCTTCTCCGCTGGGATCAGGCATCTTGAAGTCGGTGGGTTTGCAACTCGCGTCCCAGTCATGGGCGGCGCTGACTTCGTCGACTGATGCGCCAAATCGGCCCGGTTGCTCGTGAGCCAGACTCAAGATGGCGTTCAGGCCATCGATGGACGCCTGCACCTCTGCTCGGTGCAACGTCCATGCGTACCACCAGTAGCCGCGACTGCCCAAATGCTCGGAAGTTCGAGACGGTGCGTCGGCCTCAGTCGCGAGCCAGTCGAGGGATCTCAGCCCCAAGAACTCGCAATGCGCCGAAATATCGCCCATCAGCCAATCACTCCGCGACGCTGTATACAGCGTAGCTCGCGCCTCCTGCTCCAAGCGCTCGTGGTCTAAATGCTCAGTGCATTTCAGCAACGTGCTGGAATCAAGTGCGGCGGTTATGGTGTGATGGGCGGTCGACATGCAACGTCCTGTCGTCGGTATTCAGCGTGCTGAGCGCGATAGTAGCGAGGCCGTCCGCTTCCGCTGCAAAGCTGCCTTCCCAGCACCCTGCACTTCTCATCGCGGTTCAGTTGAACCCGTGACAGTGCGCGCTCCACTGCTTGAGCAGGAGCAGGTAACGCGCGAGCATCAAGGCGACGGCGCGGCAAGGGCGCGCGAGCGGCTGCGGCGCTTGTAGGCGCCGTACCCCACATGGCCCAGCCAATAGAGCAGCAAACCCAGGATCAGCAGGGCCGGCAGAAACAACCAGCCCCGCAGCGCCTTCGGGAACAGCTGTTGCTGGCCCAGGAACAGGGAGTTGGCTGCGATGAAGAACGCCACGGTCATGCGCCACAGATGGCGCGCCAGGCGCATCGCACCGCTGACGCCGCGCCGCAGGACCAGCCGCAGATCCCCCACCGCCGCCAGGCTGCCGATGATCATGAACATCACGAAGGCAGCGGCCGGCTGCCCATCCAGCTTGCCCGTCGGGCTTTGCGCCGCCAGGCTCATCAACCAGGCGCTGGCCCACACCACGGTCAGTGAGGTCAGCAGCAGGCCGTAGTCGAAAGCGCCGATCCGGCCCGGCTGGCGCTTGACTGCTGCCCAGCCGCCGAGCACCAGGTAGAAGGTCAACACCCCGGCCACCACCGAGCCCCGCTCGGGCGTGGGCAGAAACGGCGCCACCGTGGCCCCGATGGCGGACATGATGAGCATGGCGATGACGAAGACGTCGCCGGCCTGGCGGTGCAGGCGCGAGCCCTTGCGAAACACAAAGGCGGCCGAACCCGCCAGCAGGGCCACCATGCCGGCGCCGATGTGCGAATAGAGCACGACCGCGGCGGCGGCATGCACCAGCACATGGCTGTCGGGGGGGACGTGCAGGACGCTCATTTCGATTGCCTCTCGAAGAAGGCCCAGATCAGGGCCGGCCCGTTGGGCTCCATGGGGGAAGGCCCCAGCAGGCGGGGGCGACGCGCCCAGGGCTGGGGCAAGCCGTGGCCGGCGCCATGCAGGGTCACCAGCTCGACTTCGGTGCGGCCGTCGGCCGCCTGCCAGCGCGCGTGTTCGACACGGCTGCCCTGGGCCGTTGGCGTCAGGCTGACCTGGGGTTGGCCGGCGATGGCGTTGCGGTCCGCGAAGTACTGGGCCGACGCGATGGAGGAGATGACCTGCCCGCCCTTGTAGAACAGCCCCAGCAGGTTGATCTCGCCGCCGGCATAGGGCACCAGCGGGTCCGCGGTGCCGTTCAGGATCATGACCGAGGGTGTCCGCGCAGCCGGCTGGCACTGGAAGTTCTGCGGTGCCGGCACGTTGGCCGCAGAGGCAGCCACCGCGCGGTAGCGCTGCGGCTGCTCCAGCGCCAGGCGCAGGGCCATCGAGCCGCCGTTCGAGACGCCGGTCGCAAACACGCGCTGGGGATCGATACCGATCTCGCCGACCAGTTTGTCCACCAACGCCGCCAGGAAAGCGGCATCGTCGGCGCGCACGCCGTCCACGGCCGTGTTGCCGATGGAGCTGCAATCGTTCCAGTCAAAGCCAAAGGACTTGGGGTAGGCCACGGCAAAGCCATGCTGGTCGGCCAGGCGCTCGAAGCCATAGCCCGTGCCCACGCGGATGGCCTGCGGGCCTTCGCCCGAGCCGTGCATCACCAGCACCAGCGGCGCCCCCTTGGGCAGGCCCTTGGGCACATAGCTTCGGTAGCTGCGCTGGACACCGGCCACTTCGATGGTGGCCTTGCTGAGCGTGCCGGAGAGCTGCGGCAGCTCGGGCTCGGGGGTGTAGAGGAAATAGGCAAACAGGGCAGCCAATAGCACCACCAGGGCGAGCAGGCCGAGAAGGCCGATCAACAGAAAGCGCGCGATTCTTTTCATGGCGGTGCGGTGGGTGCGGTGAGGGCGCCACTGTGACTCAGGCCCGCCCGCGGCTGGACGCCAACCGACCAGGCACGCCGCTGCCTTGACGAACGACGCCTGGCCCGGACGAACGACGCCGACACCGGCCAGGCCGTTCGCGGCGCCACTCGTCGCGGCCCGCCGTGCTTGAGAACCCGCAAGGCGTGGCTGGTCTGAACCGCGGTGTGCGCGGTCAAGCGGCCCAAAACAATCGCGCCGTCGCTTCGAAAGCCAATCAGCACCCCTCTTGGAAAGCCCGCCGACCATGAAAACGCCCACCACCCGCCGCACCCGTCTGATCACCGTCCTCCTGGCCGTCCTCGCTACCTTGGCATTAGGCAGCGCCCAGGCCGCGGTCTTCAGGGACACCCAGTTGGAGTCGCTGCACGAAGCCGGCAAATTCGCCGAACTGGAACAGCAGGCCCAAGCCCGCCTGAAGGCCAGTGCCGCCGATGCCGAGGCGCGCGCCGCCTTGGCCCTGGGCTTGAGCCTGGCGGATCCCACCGACGCCCAGCGCCTGGAGGCCGGTGCCCAGCAGGCCAGGCTCTGCGTCGAACAGCACCCGAACGCGGCCGTCTGCCACCTGGCAGCGGCGCAGAACCTCGGCCTGCAGATGCTCGAGATGGGCATGGTCAAGGCCATGCGCAGCGTGGGCAGCCTGAAAGACCTGTGGATTCGTACCCTGGAGCTGGAGCCGACCAGCTTCACGGCCCGGGTGCAGCTGGCCAAGCTCTATGTGATGCTGCCCGGCATCATGGGCGGCAGCACGTCCAAGGCCCGAGAGCTGGAGGCGGCCGTGCGCAGCAGCCAACCCGAGACGGCGCGCATCATTCGCGTGCACATCGCCGCCGAGGCCAGGAAGTGGGCCGACATGGAAGCCGAGCTGCTGGCACTCAAGCCCACCAAGGACGCCGCCATGCTCGAAGAAGTGCGCGAGGCCACCATGCAGCTCGCCCTCGCCTTCCTGAAGGACGGCAAGGACCTGGCCAAGGCCAGGAGCCTGTGCGAGACCCTGCAACGCGATCAACCCGGCCGGGCCGAAGGCTTCTACGGCGCGGCGCGCGTGCAGGCCGCCCTGGGCCAGCCGGATGAAGCCATTCGCCTGTTCGAGCGCGCCAAGACCCTCGCCGGCGCCGACAACTATCCCATCGACCAGCGCCTCGGCGACACCCTGCTGGCCAAGGGCGACAAGGCGCAGGCCAAGGCGGCCTACGAGCGCTTCGTCGCCAACAAGCGCGCCAAGCCAGCCAATGTCGACGAAGTGCGCAAGAGCCTGGCCAAGCTCGGCTGAACCGCGTCGCCCAACCTTTGACCGAGATCACCCCGATGAGCGATGTTCCCCTCTGGCGGCTGAATCTGCTGCGCGCCTTCTACCTGCTCGTCACCGTGGGCCTGGCACTCAGCTTCGGCCCGGCCATGTTTCAACACAGCGATCAATGGGCCCAGCGCAAGGGCGAAACGGCGGCGCTGCTGAGCGGCCTGGCCATCCTCTGCGCCTGGGGCCTTCGCTACCCGCTGCAGATGCTGCCGCTGCTGATCTTCGAGCTGATCTGGAAGACCGTCTGGCTCGCGGCAATTGCCTGGCCGCTGTGGCGGGCTGGCGCCATCACGCCCGCCGTGCAAGCGACCGCCGAGGCCTGTCTGATGGGGCTGGTGCTCACGCCCCTGGTGCTGCCTTGGCGCTATATCGCGCACCACTACTTCCGCAAGCCCGCCGAGCGCTTCCGCTAGACACGAACCCGTTTACCCTGCCCCCATGACCTCCAGCTCCGTTCCCCAACTCGGCGCACCGAACCCGCCCTCGAATTGGCGCGCCGCGTTCGCCTGGCGGCGCGTGCGCACCGTCGCCGTCATCTGCGCGCTGTTCGTTCTGCTGTTCAGCTTTGGCTGGCAGGCGGGCTGGGGGGTGCTCTTCGCACGGGTGTTCGGCGTCGGCCTGGCCCTGCTGCTGGTCTTCGGCCTGTTTGAGCAATGGCCGCGCGGGCTGCCGAAGTGGCTGGCGCGCTGGGCCTTGCAAGTGGGCGCGGTGGGCGTCACGGTGCCGGCCGCCCTGTTTGTCGCCTTTCTATCCAACACAGCCCCGGGTGCGCCGATGTTCTGGACCCAGCCTGCCCGCCTGGAGGGCTTCATGACCTTCACGTTCCTGGGCATGCTGGTGGCGCCGTGGACGGCGCTGGCGGCCCTGCTGCGCCAACGTGAGGCCAAGGTGGAAAAACAAGCGATCGATTTCGAGCTGGAGCGCAGCGAGATGGCCCGCCAGGCACTCGACGCGCGCATGCGGCTGCTCACCGCACAGGCCCAGCCGCATTTCCTCTTCAACACCCTGGCCAATGTGCAGGCCCTGGTGGAAGCCGGCTCGCCACGGGCACCCCAGCTGCTGCAAAGCCTGACCGACTACTTGCGCGCCGCCGTGCCGCGCCTGGATGGTTCGGCCAACACCCTGGGCCAGGAGCTGGAGCTGGTGCGCGCCTACCTGGACCTGATGCAGATGCGCATGCCCGACCGGCTGGCCTTCGCGCTGCATGTCGACCCGGCCGTTCACCTGCTGAACTGCCCGCCCATGACCCTGCTGACCCTGGTAGAGAATGCGGTCCAGCATGGCATCGACCCCAGCGAAGAGGGCGGCCGCATCGACGTCCACGCGGAAGCGCTGGTCGGTGGGCGCTGCCGGCTGCGCGTGGTCGATACCGGTGTGGGCCTGCAGGCCAGCGGCGGGGGCCTGGGCACCGGCCTGGCGGCGCTGCGCGAGCGCCTGCTGTGGGCCTACGGTGGCAGCGCGACCTTGGCGCTGAACGAGGTCATGCCGCACGGCGTGGAAGCCAGGATCGAGTTTTCCGACTAACTTTCCGACGAGCATGAACCCCACCGCCCTGATCGCCGACGACGAGCCGCTGCTGAGGGAGATCCTGGAAGCACGCCTGGCCGCCGCCTGGCCGGAACTGCAGATCGTGGCCCAGGCCCGCAACGGCCGCCAGGCCATCGAACTGTTCGAGCAGCATCAGCCCGCCATCTGTTTTCTGGACGTGCACATGCCGGGCGTCAGCGGCGTGGAAGTGGCGCGGCATGTGGGCAAGCGCGCCCACCTGGTGTTCGTCACCGCGTTTGACCAGTACGCGCTCGAAGCCTTCGAGCACGGCGTGCTGGACTACCTGGTCAAGCCGGTCACGGCGCCGCGCCTGGGCGAGACGGTGGAGCGCCTGAAGGCGCGGCTGCAGCAGGCGCAACCGGCCGTGCACAGCGAGCTGCTGCTGACCCAGCTGGCCGCGCGGCTCAAGCTGGACAGCCCCAAGCCGCTGGACTGGATCCGCGCCACCGTGGGGTCGTCCCTGCGCATGATCCCGATAGCCGACATCGACTACCTCAAGAGCGACACCAAATACACCCTGGTGGCCTACCGCGACGAAGGCAAGCCGGCCGAGGCGCTGATCCGCACGCCGCTCAAGGACTTGCTGGCCCAGCTGGACCCCACGCACTTCGCCCAGGTGCACCGCTCGGTGGTCATCAATCTGCGTTCAATCCGACGCGTCACGCGCGGCGAGAACGAGACCGCCGACATCGAGCTCAAGGGCCGCACCGAGTTGCTGCCGGTGAGCCGCAGCTTCTTGCACTTGTTCAAGGAGATGTAGGCGCCGCTGCGGCGGCGCCCACTGGCCGGCCGTCGCTTCAGCTCAGCTTGAAGCTGCTCACCAGCCCTGCCAGACGCACGGCCTGCTCCTTCAGCGACTGGGCCGCTGCCGCGGACTCTTCCACCAGCGCTGCGTTCTGCTGGGTCATCTGGTCCAGCTCCGTCACCGTGCCGTTGACCTGGGCGATGCCCTGGCTCTGCTCGACGGCCGCGGCGCTGATCTCGCCGATGATGTCGGTCACGCGCTGCACCGAGCCGACGATGTCGGTCATGGTCGTGCCGGCGTCGTTGACGAGGTGGGTGCCGGCCTCGACGCGTTCGACGCTGGCGCCGATCAGGGCCTTGATCTCGCGCGCGGCTTCGGCTGAGCGTTGAGCCAGCGAACGCACCTCGCCGGCGACGACGGCGAAGCCGCGGCCCTGTTCGCCGGCACGGGCTGCTTCCACGGCGGCGTTCAGCGCCAGGATGTTGGTCTGGAAGGCAATGCCGTCGATGGTGCCGATGATGTCGGCGATCTTGCGGCTGGCGTTGTTGATCTCGCCCATGGTGCTGACGACGCGCGACACCACGTCGCCGCCGCGGCCCGCCGTCTCGGCGGCGGCGCCGGCGAGCTGCTTGGCCGTCTGCGCCGAGTCGGCGCTCTGGCTGACGGTGCCGGTCAGCTGGGTCATGGAGCTGGAGGCCTGCTGCAGGTTGGAGGCCGTCTGCTCGGTGCGCTGCGACAGGTCCATATTGCCGGTGGCCACCTCGGCCGAAGCGACCTGGATGCTCTCGGCGGACTCGCGCACCTGGCCGACGATCTCGGACAGCGACTTCTGCATGGCGGCCAGGGCCTGCATCATCTCGGCGGATTCATCCGTGCCGCGGGCCTCGGGGGCGCGCGACAGGTCGCCATCGGCCATGCGCTCGGCAAAGCGCTTGGCCGTCACCAGCGGGCCGATGATGGAGCGCGAAATCAGCACGGCCAGTGCGCCGCCCACGATGACGCAGACGGCAAACGCGACCAGGAAGCCGACAAAGATGCTGCTGATGGTGCTGTCCACCTGGGTGAAGACCTCGTCGCCGCGCTTCTTCAGGTCGCCCTCGATGCCATTGAGCATGGCCAGGGCCGGGTCGTAGGCCGCGTCGGCGGTCTTGATGTCCTCGAAGGCGGCCTGGGCGTCGGGGTAGCTGTCGGCCAGGATCTTGTCGGCCACCGGCTTGACGGCCTTGCGGTAGTCGGCCATCAGGACACGGAACTTGGCGAGTGCTTCCTGGCCCTTTGCCTCTTTCGAGATGGCGCCGAAATCGTCCATGGCCTTGTCCAGGCCGGCCTGGGCCACGTCCCACTCCTTCTTGGCGCGGGCCATGCCTTCCTTGTTGAAGATGGAGGCCACCAGGGTGGACGTCGCCGCCTTGCTCTGCAGCAGCTGGCTGCGCGCCGACATGGTGATGTTGGAGGCCGGGATCAGCTTCTGCGTGATGCCCTGGATGGCCTTCTGCGACACGTTCAGGCCAAAACCGCCCACGGCCACCAGCAGCGCCGTCATCGCCAGGATGATGCCGAAGGCCAGCCAGAGGCGGGCTTGGATGCGCAGACGTCGCAGCATGGAGGTTCTCCCGGATAGAAAGGGCGATCAGAAGTAGCCGCTGATTGAAGCAGAAACCCGCACAGCCAGATACAAATGCGCTGGTAGGCTCGCGCCATTCGTCACGTCTTTGGTCACGCCACGACCCACCATGAGCTTTCTGGCTATCGACATTGGCAACACAAGACTGAAATGGGCCGTCTATGAAGACGACGCCCCGCCCGGCAGCCAGCCGCTGCAGCATGGCGCCGTCTTTCTGGAGAACATCGACCGGCTGGCCGACGAGGATTGGCAAGGGCTGGCCCCGCCGACACGCATCCTGGGCAGCAATGTCGCCGGCGATGCCGTGCGCCGCCGCGTCGAGGAGCAGATGGAGCACTGGGACCTCAGCGCCCGCTGGGTGGTGCCAGACTTGGAAGCTGCCGGCGTCAAGAACGGCTATGACCACCCGACGCGCCTGGGCGCTGACCGCTGGGTCGCCGTCATCGGCGCCCACGCCCATGCACGCATGCGCGGCTTCGTCGGCCCGGTGCTGACCGTCATGGTGGGCACGGCGGTGACGGTGGATTCCTTGTCCACCGACGGCCAGTTCCTCGGCGGCCTCATCCTGCCGGGCCACGGCATCATGCTGCGCGCGCTGGAAGGCGGCACCGCCGGCCTCCGCGTGCCCACGGGCGAGGTGCGCGACTTCCCCACCAACACCAGCGACGCGCTGACGACGGGCGGCACCTTCGCCATCACCGGCGCCATCGAGCGCATGCACCGGCTGCTGACCCGGCGCGAAGGCCGCGAGCCCCTGCTGCTGATGACGGGCGGCGCCGGCTGGAAAGTGGCCCCGGCCCTGGACGCGCCTCACGAACTCATCGAAGGGTTGATCTTTGATGGGCTGCTGGCGATCAATTCAGCGCGGAACTGACGCGCTCTGACGGCTCGCGGGCTCGATGCTCCGCTGCTGCACCTACGTCTAGTTGGGTGCAGCGCCATCCGCGGCGTTCAGGCGACAGGCCTTGATCTCGATGAGCTGCCGGCAATCAATGTGGCGCAGGGTTGACGTGCTGAGTCAAGTCCCGCACCTGCCTTGCTCACGCAGTCTGCAAGCTCATGGCTTATCCCATCCAGGTGCGAGCTTGAGATCCACCTGTGCAGCTTGGTCCATCACATCAATGAACATCGAGTTTTGCTTCAGCAAGGCTACAAACTGGACTGCCAGCAAGAAGCCTGCCTCAGAGTCGCTTGGATAGTGAACGCCTGCGTACACGCGGTTCAACGCAACCTCCTGCGCGGCATGCACCAAGGCGCCGCGCAACCGAGGGTCGTCATTGGCCCCGGTGAAAAGTTGGCCCAACAACAGGGCTGCTGTGTGGGCTTGCGCTGCGTGACCGCCTGGATACGAGGGGTGTCCGGGCAGCAGGATGAGCGGCTGGATACCGCAATCGTGAGTGGGCCGACCTCGCATGAAGTGCGTCTTGAGCTGATACAGGCCAGGCTGCAAATCCCATACCGCAGAGTGCACCATTTCCCATACCGCGGGCCACTTGGCTCGCAGCTCTTCTGGTTGTTTGATGCCGGTGCTTCCTGGCAATAGTTGAATCAGCGGCCAAACGACATTCAGCCACGAACCACGGTTCTGTTCACAGATGTCCTTGAGACGGTCAGCCGTGCATTGCTTGACCTTCTCAGCTACCAGCAAGCACTCGCCGCTGGAAGTCGGCGGCGGCTCATCCAACTGCACAGAGCGAGCCCAAGTCTGGGTGACGTAGTAGGTTTCTTGATCCACCAATTGAGCCAGATCGGGGTTCCACGCTGCTGGCGGATACGGAGTGTAGTCAGACATAGATTTCTCTCTGGTTTAGAACACGTGTTCGAGCAGGCTTACCGCAATCGCATCACTGAACCAAACAGGGTTGTCTGACCTCCACTGGACCACCGCGGCCCTATCCCCTGCAACGGGTTGAAATGCAAGCGCCGTTACCGGCGCTGTAGCAGAAATGTCCGCGCCAGGCCCGAAGGATGCGGTAGTCCACTTCGCACCGCTCGCGGGCGATCCCGCCTCCGGAAGAGCCATGAGATTGCTGCCCGTCGGCGGAGGGTTGGTATCACCTCCCGTGAAACGCATTTGCTGACCCGGAGCAGGGGGCGGTGGCTTGATCGCAGTCAGCTGAAGCACCTCTTGCAGACGCGTGGCGCGAATAGTCTCCGTCGTGTCCGTCGGCTTCACCAGCACAGTCTTGACCCAGCAAAAATGGTGAGTGGGTGTTGTCATGGATGACCTCCTTAAACTTGTTACGGTTTTCTTCTGCAATCCGGCTTATATGCAAGCACGGCTGTAACCAAGCGTATCGGATGACCAAGTCTCTGGATAGAGTGCTTAAGCATCAGCCGTTGGTATGGCTCGCCGCGGCGTTGTGCTGTGGCTTGTCATTGGCGGGCGATACCCGGCCGGTCCAGTGGCAGCGCGTCGTGTTTCTGGGGCGAGGTACTGCGCAAACGGATGACGCCTTCCAGAGCTACGTCAAAACACTGCGCCGCACTCATGCCACGCTCAGCAAAACATTGCGCGTGGATTTCGTGGACATCAGCAACCAACCCGCCGACCAACAGCATCAACTCCTGGCTTCTGTCGCGGCAACCAAGCCCGCACTGCTTCTCGCACCGAATGGAAACGCAGCGAAGGCCGCAGCGCGATACGCACCGACGATCCCGCTGGTGTTTTCCACCTACATCGATCCGATCGAGGCGGGAATCGTCAGTGCTATGGAACAGCGACCTGAACCGGTGACGGGCATATGGGTAACGGAGCAGTTGGACGGCAAGCGGCTAGAAGTGCTACGTGACGCCTATCCTGGCTTGCGACGGATCGCTGTTCTGACAGACCGTTCCTGGAACCGATCGGTAAACACGATTGCGCCCGTTGAGCAGGCCGCGTCAACGCTTGGGCTGGACATCGAAATCCTGTTGGCGGACAACGTTGAACAGGCGCAGGCGTTGTTCGACGGCCCGCGGGCAAGAAGCTTCGACGCCTGGATCGTGCCCAGAAGCTACGTTGCCGTTCTGGCCCTGCCCCTCATCCTTGAGCGCCTGCAGGCGTGGCATAAGCCGCTGATCGTCAGCAGCCTAGGTGAAGTCCGCAGTGGTGCGCCCCTTTCCTATGGGGTCGACACATCATTCATCTGGCCGGGCCTGACAGACTTGACCGCTCGCATCCTGGAAGGCGAGTCCGCCGGAGACATTCCGATTCAACGGCCGCACCGCTTCGTGCTCGCTGTGCGAACAAGCGCGGACACAGGCTTGCCGCCCCCCAGCATCGCCGTAATGCGACGCGCGGACGTTGTAATCCGATGAACAACTTGCCCAACCCGCAGCGGCGAGGCTCCCTGTCCAGGCGCTACGCTCTTTGGCTGTGTGGCACTACGCTCACGCTGCTGATGCTGTCGGGCGCGTTGGAAGCCATATTTGGCTATCGGGAAGCTCTTTCCAGCATTGAGGCTGTGCAAGAAGCCCAAGCCGAGGGGGCAGCACGGGAAATCGCCGCCTATCTCGGCGTCATCGACAGCGGTATCCGCGACATCGCCAAGATGCCGTGGGGACGACCTGGATACGGTCCGAGCGAACGTCGCAACGAGTTCTACCGCCTCATACAGACCGCAGCCGCCATCACGGAATTGCAAGCTGTAGATCGTCAAGGCCGGGAACTTATCGCAGTCTCCAAGAGCGCTCCCGATCGCATCGCCGCCGGCAGGATCATGGAAGACGTGGAGCTCGCCCAGGTTTCGCCTGAGGACGGGGTGAAACGAGGAAACACGTTCTTCCGCGAAGGATACTTGCCGACACTGCGCGTCGCAGCCTTCGATGGTCAAGGAGCTATCGTCGCCACAGTGGACCTGCGGCTCCTTGGGGAGGTCGTCGCGCGCTTGAATGCCGGTGAGGGTGGTATTGCCTACATCGTTGACGCGAGAGGGCTGCTTATTGCCCATCCGCGGGCGACGCGCGTTCTCAGCCGCCTTGATCTGTCGAAAACCGAAGCTGTGATTGGCGCCCGCGCGAGCGCTTCAGCGCCGATTCCAGTTCGAGGCCTTGCGACCCACGATCTGGACGGACAACCGGTCATCACGACGGCAGCAACCGTGCGCGGCACGGGCTGGACAGTCTTCATGGAGCAGTCACGCAGTGAAGCTCTCAAACCTGCTTGGGCAACGCTGTCACGCACGCTGCTGCTCATGGCAATCGGCGGCGTCGCCACATTGGTGATCGGAGTGTCCTTCGCTCGCCGCATGGCGGCGCCCATCGTGGCGCTACGTCAAGCCACGGCGCGCATCGCAGGCGGAGACCTCGACACACTCCTTCAAGCGCAACGCCACGACGAGATCGAAGACCTCGCGCAGGACTTCAACCAGATGGCCGCGCGCCTGCGTGACCTCTACGCCAGCCTCGAAGCCAAGGTGGTCGAGCGCACCGCACAGCTGTCCGCGGCTCGCGACGAAGCCGAACGCGCCAACGCCGCCAAGACCCGCTTCCTCGCCGCGGCCAGCCATGACCTGCGCCAGCCCATGCACTCGATCAGCCTGCTGCTCGGCGTGCTGCAGGGCCGGCTTGAAAGCCCCGAGCATCTGGCCCTGGCCGACAAGATCCAGTCCTCGGTCGCGACAATGGAGAGCCTGTTCGGCAATCTGCTGGACATTTCCAAGCTCGACGCCGGCACGGTGCAGGCCCATGTCGAGGATGTGGACCTGGCTTGGCTGCTGCACGGTCTTGAGCAGATCTGGGGCCCGCAGGCGGCCGAGAAGGGCCTGACGCTGAAGGTGCGGTCCTGCGACGTCGTCGTGAAAGGCGACGCGGCCCTGCTGGCGCGCATCGCGGGCAATCTGGTGGCCAATGCGATCCGCTACACCCGTGAAGGCGGCGTGCTGGTGGCCTGCCGGCGCCGTGGCGCCTCGGTGGAGCTGGAGGTCTGGGACAGCGGGCCCGGCATCGAGCCGCGCTACCGCGAGGCCATCTTCGAAGAGTTCTTCCGCATCGAGGCGCCCGGCACGGGGCAGGAGAAGGGCCTGGGGCTGGGCCTGTCCATCGTGCAGCGCTGCGCCCTCATCCTGGGCTATCGGCTCAGCGTGGAGAGCCGGGTCGGCAAGGGCTCGGTGTTCCGGGTCGCCATGCCACTCGCCGGCATGGCCGCCCGACCCGCCAAGGCCTCGCCGCGTCTCGCGGCCGGCCAGCAGGCGCTGGAGGGTCGTTTCATCGTCGTCGTCGACGACGATGAGACGAATGCCCAGGCCCTCGTGGATGCCTTGCGGCCGCTGCATTGCCATGTCGTCGCCGCGGCCTCCTGCTATGAAGCGCTGACAGAGTTGCAGCAGCATCTGCGCGTGCCCGATCTCATCGTGACCGACTTCCAACTGGGCGCCGGACGGGATGGCTTCGAGGTCATCCAGCGCCTGCGCCAGCACTATGACGACGTGATCCCCGCTCTCGTCGTGACCGCCAACACCGAAGCCAGCCTGCAACCGCGCGCCCAGGCCTGCGGCGCACGCCTGCTGCACAAGCCCATCGGGCTTCAGCGGCTGCTGGAGGCCATGCAGGAATCGCTGGCGTCGGCTGTCGAGCCCTGAGCCGGTACCGGCTCCTCGAAGCGCAGGCCCATCCGGCTGGCGGCCAGCACGGCCTGGGTGCGCGTCGTCACGTTCAAGGCCCGCAGCACGGATGAGGTGTGGGCCTTGACCGTGCTGAGGGACAGGTTCAATTGCCGGCCGATCAGCTTGGCCGGCTTGCCCTGCAGCAGCAGGTGCAGCACATCGGCCTGGCGCGGCGTCAGCCCGATTTCGGCGGCACGACGCCCCTGGGCCGGCGCCGCCGCCGGCGCGGGCATGGCGGGTGGCATGGCGCGGCCGCCGAGAAAGACGGACGGCGGCAGATAGATGCCTTTGGCGAGGATGAGGCGCAAGGCGCCCAGCATGACCTGTGACGTCGAGCTCTTGGGGATGAAGCCCATCGCGCCCGCGTCAAGGACGGCGAGCACCGTGTCCTTGTCATCGGCCGACGACATCACGACGACGGGCACCTCGGGATGGTCGCGCCGCAGCCGGCTCAGGCCCTCCAGGCCCGACAAGCCGGGCAGGCCGAGATCGATCATCACCAGGTCGGCGCTGCCGCGCTCGGCCAGCAGGGCGAAGGCTTCCTCGCAGCTGCCCGCCTCCCAGGTTTCCAACGCCTCCACGAGGGGCTTCAACAGCAGCGCCACGCCCTCGCGGAACAAGGGGTGGTCGTCAATCAACAGAATCTTCATGGGCAGTCTCCCTGCTGGGCCAGATGGTATCGGCGCGCATCGGCCGCGGCACGGCGACGGCATCGGCCTTTTGGCCTAGACCGATGGCCTAGGTCTTCGGCCGGCAGCTTCCTGTACTTCTCGGCAATGGTGGAAGCGCCCTGTGCTCACCAAACTTGATGACATCAGCCGGTGCCGTCGCACCGCAGGAGCTCAGGGAGATCAACATGCTGCAAGCCGCCTCCGTCTCATCGCAAGAGCGTCCGTTCATCGAAGCCCATCCGCGCCAGGTTCTGGGCGCCCTGCCCCAGCCGCTGCTCGTGGTGCTGCCGGACCGGCGCGTGCTGTTCGCCAACGCAAGTGCCAGCCATCTGCTGAACGATGGTCTCTGGCAAGCGCGTGCCGATCACCTGATGGGGCTGGGGCAGCTCGTCGCCTCGCGTCTGGAAGACTTGCTGGCCATGGCCGCAGCAGGCACGTCGTCCCGCACCGGACTCTGGTTCACGCCAGAGCTGACGACGGGCTGGCTGCATGCCGCGCCCTTGTCTGCGGACATTGCGAGGGCTTCGGGCTGGCCCGACAACAGCGTGCTGCTGGCCATCCACCTGGATCAACCCGCGCTGACCCAGGCTGCCCGCATCGCCGCCATCACCCGCCAATGCCGCCTGAGCCAGGCCGAACGTCATGTGCTGCTGCTGCTGGCCGACGGCGAGCCGGTGGACGCGACCTCGCGTCATCTCGGTCTGTGCGTCAGCACCGTACGCAGCCATGTCCGCAACCTGCTCGGCAAGACCCAGGCCTCCTCGCTGATGCAACTGCTGCGCTGGACGGGCTCGGCCCAGGCCCTGCCCCACTGAGATCCGCCGTCATGCATCCGGGGGGTCGGCCGAATGGCCTATGGCGGCCCGCGCCGCCCTTGGCCACACTGGCTGCAACAGACGGCGCCATCGCGCCGCAAAGGCTCAGGGGACCCCATGTTGCATTCCAGTTCTTCCCAGCCGCTTGCGCGCGCCGGCTATCCGGCCAGACCGCGTGAAGTCCTCGGCGCCCTGCCTCAGCCCCTGCTGGTGCTGCGACCGGACTGCCGGCTGGTATTTGCCAACGACAGCGCCGAACCGCTGCTGGCCGGTGTGCTGGAGGCCGGGCGGCTGACGGGATTGGGCCAGTTGGGCGCGGCCCATCTGGGTGAACTGCTGGCGCGGGCCTGCGCCGGCTCTTCCTCGCGCACCGGCCTGTGGTTGGCGCCCAGCCTGGCCACCGGCTGGCTGCATGCGGCGCCGCTGGCACCCGCCATCGCCCAGGCCGCCGACTGGCCCGCCGACAGCGTGCTGGTCACCGTCCACCTGGACCAGCCCGCCCTGACGCAGGCCGCACGCATTGACGTGCTGACCCTCAAATGCCGGTTGAGCCGGGCAGAGCGCCAGGTCTTGCTGTTGCTGGCCGACGGCGAGCCGGTGGAGGCCGTCGCCCGCCACCTGAGCCTGCGCGTCTGCACGGTGCGCAGCCACGTGCGCAGCCTGCTGGGCAAGACCCAGGCGCCGTCGCTGATGCAGATGCTGCGCTGGACGGGATCCGCCCAGGCGCTACCGCACTGACGTCTACAGGATGAAGCGGCTGAGATCCTCGTTCGCCGCAAGCGCACCCAGCTTGGCATCCACGGCGGCCGCGTCGAGCGACACGGTCTGACCCGAGTTGCGCGGCGCGTCGAAGCTGATCTCGTCGAGCAGCCTCTCCATCACCGTCGCCAGGCGCCGCGCGCCGATGTTCTCGGTGCGCTCGTTGACCTCGAAGGCGATCTCCGCCAGGCGGCGGATGGCGCCCGGCTGCAGGTCGAGCGTGACGCCTTCCGTCGCGAGCAGCGCCTGGTATTGCTTGACCAGGCTGGCATGGGTGCTGGTCAGGATGGCCTCGAAGTCGGCCACCGACAGGGAATCCAGCTCGACGCGGATGGGCAGTCGCCCTTGCAGCTCGGGGATGAGGTCGCTGGGCTTGGCGAGGTGGAAGGCACCACTGGCGATGAAGAGGACATGGTCGGTCTTGACCAGGCCGTACTTGGTCGACACCGTCGTGCCTTCGACCAAGGGCAACAGGTCGCGCTGCACGCCCTGGCGCGAGACCTCGGCGCCGCCGTTCTCCTGCCGCGAGGCCACCTTGTCGATCTCGTCGATGAAGACGATGCCCATCTCCTGGGCGTTGACCAGGGCCGTGGTGCGGATCTCTTCCTCGTTGACGAGCTTGGCGGCTTCTTCGTCGACCAGCAGCTTCATCGCCTCGACGATCTTCAGCTTGCGGGTCTTCTTCTGGTTGCCGCCGAACTGGCTGAACATGCCCTTCAACTGCTCGGCCATGTCCTCCATGCCGGGCTGGTTGCCGAAGGGGCCAAGCACCTCCATCGTCGGCTTGGGCGCCAGCAGGTCGAGCTCGATGTCCCTGTCGTCCAGTTGCCCCTCGCGCAGGCGCTTGCGCATGGTCTGGCGGGTCGCGTTGTCCGGCTCACTGCCTGGCAGCAGCACGTCCAGGATGCGCTCCTCAGCGGCATCCTCGGCGCGCGTCTGGCAGCGGCGCATGGCCAGTTCGCGCTCCTGCTTGACGGCGACCTCGACGAGGTCGCGCACGATGGAGTCCACGTCCTTGCCGACATAGCCCACCTCGGTGAACTTCGTCGCCTCGACCTTGATGAACGGCGCGCCGGCCAGCCGCGCCAGGCGGCGCGCGATCTCGGTCTTGCCGACCCCGGTCGGGCCGATCATCAGGATGTTCTTGGGCGTGATCTCGCCGCGCAGCTTCTCGTCCACCTGCTGGCGGCGCCAGCGGTTGCGCATGGCGATGGCGACGGCGCGCTTGGCAGCGTTCTGGCCGACGATGTGGCGGTCGAGTTCGGAGACGATCTCCTGGGGCGTCATCGAACTCATTCGAGGACCTCCAGCGTGTGGTTCTGGTTGGTGTAGATGCAGATCTCGCCAGCAATGACGAGGGACTGCCTGACGATGTCGGCGGCGCTCAGCTCGGTGTGGGCCAGCAGGGCCTTGGCCGCGGCCTGGGCGTAGGCACCGCCCGATCCGATGGCGACGATGCCCTGCTCGGGCTCCAGCACGTCGCCGTTGCCGGTGATGATGAGCGAGGCCGTCTTGTCGGCCACGGCCAGCATGGCCTCCAGGCGGCGCAGCACGCGGTCGGTGCGCCAGTCGCGCGTCAGCTCGACAGCGGCGCGCACGAGGTGGCCCTGGTGCTTTTCCAGCTTGGCCTCGAAGCGTTCGAACAGCGTGAAGGCATCGGCCGTGGCGCCGGCAAAGCCGGCCAGCACCTGGTCGCGGTAGAGCTTGCGCACCTTGCGCGCACTGGCCTTGACGATGGTGTTGCCCAGGGTGACCTGGCCATCGCCGCCGATGGCGACCTGCCAGCCGGTGGGCGTCTGGCGGCGCACGGAGACGATGGTGGTGCCGTGGTAGACGGCGGAAGAAGATTCGGAAGACATAGAGGCTCCAGATAAGGCCCGGGAGCCGCGGTGCAAGATCAGTTGATCCGCACTTTCACCTTGGCGTGCTCGTTGATCCCCATGGCGCCGAAGAACAGCGCGACGAGGCGGTGGGCGTCGTTGAAGACCACCGTGCGGTTCTCGCTGCGGCGCTGCAGCACCCAGTTCAGCAGGTCGCCGGCGGCCATGAAGTCCAGGCGGATCAGCTTGGTGCAGGAGATGTTGATGAGGCTGGCCTCGCCCACTTCCTTGGACAGGATGACCAGGTTCTCGGAGATGTCGCCGCTCAGCTGGCCCATCAACTCCAGCTGGGCCATGCTGGCCTCGGCCACGCTGGTGTCCAGGAAGGTCGACTGCGCCTCGCTCTGCATGCTGACGGTGGGCGGGTTGTGCGTCGACGAACCTTCGCCGCCGATGCGCACGCGGCATTTGGCGCGCTCCCAGGAGGGCGGCGAGACCTCGTAGGTCACGCAGTAGTCGATGGCGGCCTCGTCGAACTGGTCGGGTCGGTTGGCCAGGCGCAGGGCCTCCAGGCGCAGCATCCACATGGCCGGGTCGGTATCCCGCTCACCGACCGGCGCCAACTCCTTGAGCTGGTTGAGGAAGCGGTCACCGCCCACCCAGCGCTGGTCGACCTGCTGGTTGGCCCAGTGGCGGAACAGCTGGCGCATCTGGATGGCGGCCTCGATCTCGATCTCGTCCGTCGCGCTCCAATCGAAGACCCAGGGCATGGGCAGGGTCTCGCTGCGCTTTTGCAGCACCGACACATCTTCGGCCCGTACCGTCGCTGGCGCCGTCCAGCTGACCTGGCCGGCCTTGGCCATGGGCGAGCGGTTGGACTGGCGCGTCGACTCGGCCACCAGCTTGGGCATGGAGAACCATTGCGGCGCCGACAGGCCGAACTGCTGGGCGTACTCGACGGCCAGCACCTCGAACTTGCCCTGGGCGCCGGTGGCGCGGTAGTGGTCGAACAGCACCAGCCAGGTTTCGCCATGCAGGTTGCGGCTGCCGCCCGGACGCACCAACTCGGTCAGCGCACGTTCGCTGTTCTCGTAATCGGCGTTGGCGAAGGCGATGACGGCCTCGTCGAGCTCGGGGTCGTGCACGACCTCCTGCACCTCGACATCGGGCGTGGACTCGGCCAGCGTGAAGGACAGGGGCATGTCCAGCGGCGGCAGGTCGGGCAGGCGGCTGGGTGGCGAGTCGGACAGCGGCGGGATGGCCGCGCCCATGGTCACGGCCGCCGGCGGCGTCGGGGCCTGCAGGCGCTCCACTTCGCTGGGCGTCGAGAACTCGCTGACGCGGCCGCCATCGGACGGCGGGGGCGCCGCGACGGTGGGCGAGAAAGCCGCTGGCCGCGTGCTGGTGTCGAAGAAACCGGGCTGCTGCTTGGGCACGGCCTGCGTCGTCGCAAAGCTCTCGCCCACCATCTGCTGCTCGATCTCGTCGATCTTGGCCTTCACGCCAAGGTCGATCTTGGAATTGGGCTCGCTGATGCGCTCGTCGTCGCCCAGCTTGGACGGCGACGAGGCCAGGGCCGCGAGCTGCTCGGGCGTCAGGCCCTCGCGGCGGATGCGGCGCAGCATGTCGAGCTCGCGCTTGCGCACGAAGTCGTTGCGACGCTTGCGCTCCACCATGGCGCGCAGTTCGGCCTTGGCGAGGTCGCCCTCGGGGTCGTCCTGGCGCGAATTGATCTCGGACCAGTCCGTCGTGGGGTTGGCCACGAAGCGCGCAACCTTGCGGAAAAAGCTGTCGCCTTCCTTCGGGTCTGCGGGCTTGGAGTCGGACATGGTCACGTGGCTAGGGTATCAGTCCCCGAACATCTTCTGCTTGAGCTCGCGGCGCTGTTGCGCTTCGAGCGACAGCGTCGCGGTCGGGCGGGCAATCAAACGGCCCAGACCGATAGGTTCGCCGGTTTCGTCGCAGTAGCCGTAGTCGCCGCTGTCCAAACGTGCGATGGATTGCACGATCTTCTTGAGCAGCTTGCGTTCACGGTCGCGGGTGCGCAACTCCAGGGCGTGCTCTTCCTCGATCGTGGCGCGGTCGGCCGGATCGGGGACGATGGTCGTGTCCTCGCGCAGATGCTCGGTCGTCTCGCCCGCGTTGGACAGCACGCCGTCCTTCAGCTCGGTCAGCTTAGCGCGGAAGAACTCGATCTGCTTGGCGTTCATGTACTCCGAGTCCGGCATGGCCAGGACTTCGGCGTCACTCAGCTCGGCACCCGATTTGTTCTTCCAGGCGTTGGCCAGCTTGGGGTCGCCCTTGGCGGCCACACGGGGCGTTTCATCCGCTTGGTTGGCACCACGCGCGGGCGGTTTGGGCGGGGCGAAGCGGTCGGCAAAGCGATTCGCCGGTGCGGGCGCTTCCAACGTTGCGACGTCGGCGCCGGCATCGGTCTTCTTCGCACCCTTGGATGCGGCGGTGGTTTTTGAGGCCGGGGTCTTGCTCACAGTCTTCTCCTCGCTCAGGGCTTGCATCGGCGCGGTGTCAGACCTTGATCCCACTGCTTTTGAGCCGGCAGCCCAATTTTGAGCGCGGCGGATTGTAGCCATGTGGAATCGTTGGTCTGAAGCCCCCCGAAAACGGTGTTCCCGGGGATCAAAAACATCACGCCAAGCAGCCTTCCAAGCCTTGCATCAGTACCTCTTTGGGCAAATCGATACCAATGAACACCATCTTGCTCTGCTTTTTCTCTCCCGGCATCCATTTCGGGCCGAGATCGGATCCCATCATCTGGTGCACGCCCTGGAAGATGACCTTCTTGTCCGTGCCTTTCATGTGTAGGACACCCTTGTATCTGAGCATCTTGGGGCCGTAGACCTGGACGATGGCGCCCAGGAAGTCCTCCAGCTTGGCCGGGTTGAAGGGCTTGTCGGCACGGAAGACGAAGCTCTTCACGTCGTCGTCGTGCGCGTGGTGATGGGGGTGGTCGCAATGCTCGCCATGCTCATGATCGTGGTGGTCGTGATCATGATGATGGTGGTCATGTGAATCGGCCTTCAGGAAATCGGGGTCGATCTCCAGCTTGGCGTTCAGGTTGAAGCCGCGCAGGTCGAAGATCTTGCTCAGCGGCACTTCGCCGAAATGGGCGGTCTGGATGGGCGCCCGCGGGTTCATGTGCTTGACACGGTGGATCAGCGCCTCGACAGCCGCCGGCTCCACCAGGTCTGCCTTGCTGACGAAGATCTGGTCGGCAAATCCCACCTGCATGCGGGCTTCCTGGCGGCTGTTGAGCTGCTCCTCGGCGTGCTTGGCGTCCACCAGGGTCAGCACGGAGTCCAGCAGATAGCTTTCGGCGATCTCGTCGTCCATGAAGAAGGTCTGGGCCACCGGGCCGGGGTCGGCCAGGCCGGTCGTCTCGATGACGACGCGCTCGAAGTCCAGCTCGCCCTTGCGGCGCTTGGCAGCCAGGTCGCTCAGCGTGGTGCGCAGGTCCTCGCGGATGGTGCAGCACACGCAGCCATTGCTCATCTGGATGATCTGCTCGTTGGTGTCCGACACGAGGATGTCGGTGTCGATGTTCTCCTCACCGAACTCGTTCTCGATGACGGCGATCTTCTGGCCGTGGGCCTCGGTCAGCACCCGCTTGAGCAGCGTGGTTTTTCCGGCGCCGAGGAAGCCGGTCAGGATGGTGGCGGGGATGAGGCCTTGGGGCTTGGACATGATGGGGACCGTTTTCTCGAAGGCAACAGATATGGGGGCGGGGCGCCCCGGATCAAGTTTTGTCAAATCAATCGGCTATTCTGTCCCTTCCGCAATACCCTGACAGCGCCCCTTGAGCGAACCGCATTCAGGCAGGCCCCCAGTTCGCGGGGCCGCCAAACACCCGCCCGAGGCCCGCGGCCTGCTGGAGCGCATGCTGGAGTTCCTGCACCCCGGCCCCGACTCCAAGACCGAACTGATCGAGACCCTGGCCGACGCCGAGCAGCGCGAGCTGATCGAGCCCGAATCGCGCCAGATGCTGGAAGGCGTGCTGCGCATGGCCGAGCTGTCGGCCGGCGACGCCATGGTGGCCTCGCCACGCATGGACCTGCTGGACATCGACGCGCCCTATGACGAGCTGCTCGGCCTGGTCATCGACAGTGGCCATTCGCGCTTTCCCGTCTACGAAGGCAGGCGCGACAACATCATCGGCATCCTGCTAGCGAAAGACCTGCTGAAGATGCAGCGAGCGCCGGAGCTGAACCTGCGCGCCCTGCTGCGCCCCACCGTCTTCGTGCCCGAGAGCAAGGGCCTCAACGAGCTGCTGCGCGACTTCCGTTCCAACCGCAACCACCTCGCCATCGTCATCGACGAATTCGGCAACACGGCCGGCCTCATCACCATCGAGGACGTGCTGGAGGAGATCGTCGGCGAGATCGAGGACGAGTTCGACGAGAAGGACGGCGAGTCCGGCCTCTACACCCTGGCCGACGGCAGCCTGCGTGTCGCGGGTGACGCCAGCATCGCCGCCGTCAACGGCGCCTTCGGCCTGGCCCTGCCGGACAACGACTTCGACACCATCGGCGGCCTGGTCGCCCATGAGCATGGCCGCGTGCCGCGCCGCGGCGAGGTCGTCACGGTCGAAGGCCTGAACTTCGCCGTCATGCTGACCCGGGGCGGCGCCGTGCGCTGGTTCAAGGTCACGCGAGCGCCCGAAGAAGAGTCCGAAGCGTGAAGGGCGCGAGGGCCGCGGCCGTCGCGCTGATCGCAGGCCTGCTGCACACCGGCGCCTTTGCGCCGACGGGGGCCTGGTACCTCCAGCTCGTCGCGCTGGCCCTGCTGTTCGCCGTGGTCGAACAGGCCACGCCCAGGTTTGCGGCGCTGGCCGGTGCGTTGTTCGGTTTCAGCTGGCTGGCCTCGGGACTGTGGTGGCTGCACATCAGCATGCACCAGTTCGGCGGCATTCCCTGGGTGCTGGCCGCGCTGGCGGTGGCCCTGCTCGCAGCTTTTCTCAGCGGCTACTACGCCCTGGCCCTGGGCTTGACGGCAAGGGGGATCGCGCCCGGCCGCCGGCGGGTGCTGGCCCTGGTGCCCGCCTGGCTGCTGGCCGAGCTGGCGCGAGCGACCTGGCTGAGCGGCTTTCCGTGGATCGCCTCAGGCTATGCCCACACGGTCGGTCCGCTGGCCGGCTGGGCGCCCTGGGTGGGCGTCTACGGCATCTGCGGCCTGGGCGCGCTGGCTGCGGCCGGCCTGGTGTGGCTCAAGCGCGGCGCCATCGCCTGGGCCGCGCCGGCCTTGGCCATCCCGCTGGCCGGCTTTGTGCTGCCGCAGGACTTCACGACCTCCACCGGCAAGCTGGCCCTCTCCCTGGTCCAGCCCAGCATCCCGCAGGATCAGAAGTTCGACCCGGCCCGCTTTGCCGCCAACCTCGCGTTGCTGGCCACGCAGATCGAGTCGGCGCGCGGCCGGGTCATCGTCACGCCTGAATCCGTCGTGCCCTTGCCACTGGCCGAGCTGGATCGCGCGACGCTGGCCCGCCTGTCCAGGCCCGAGCACCCGGCCCTGCTTGGGGCCTTCCTGGGCAATGCCGACGAGGGCTTTGTCAACTCCGTCGTCGCCCTGGGCAGCGACTACCACTACGGCAAGCGCCACCTGCTGCCCTTCGGCGAGTTCATCCCGCCCGGCCTGGGCTGGTTCGTGCACGCGATGAACATCCCGCTGGACGACCAGGCCCGCGGCGATCACCAGCGCCCCTGGACCGTCGCCGGCCAGCGCCTGCGGCCGCTGATCTGCTACGAGGACTTGTTCGGCGAGGACGTCGTGCAGAGCGCCGTCGGGCCAGACGCCGCGACGATGTTCATCAACGTCAGCAACCTGGCCTGGTTCGGCACCGTCATGATCCAGGACCAGCACCTGCAGTTCTCGCAGATGCGGGCCCTGGAGTTCCAGCGCCCGGTCGCCCGCTCGACCAACACCGGCGCCACGGCCGTCGTCGACCACCACGGCCGCGTCACGATGCGCCTGCCGCCGCTGGTGCGCGGCGTGCTCGAGGCCGAAGTCGAAGGCCGCACCGGCGCCACGCCCTATGCCAGCTGGCTGGCCGCCGTGGGCCTGTGGCCGCTGTGGATCTTGTCCCTGTTGGCCCTGACGGCGCTGCGCAGGGCCGCCCAATAGAATCGACCACCCCTCACCTGCCCGATCCCATGCTGACCTTCCAGCAAATCATCCTGACCCTGCAGGACTATTGGTCCAAGCAAGGCTGCGCGCTCCTCCAGCCCTACGACATGGAAGTCGGCGCCGGCACCAGCCACACCGCCACCTTCCTGCGCGCTTTGGGTCCCGAGCCCTGGAAAGCCGCCTATGTGCAGCCCAGCCGCCGCCCCAAGGACGGCCGCTACGGCGAGACCCCGAACCGCCTGCAGCACTACTACCAGTACCAGGTGGTGCTGAAGCCCGCGCCGGCCAACATCCTGGAGCTGTACCTCGGCTCGCTGGAGGCCCTCGGTTTTGATCTGAAGAAAAACGATGTGCGCTTCGTCGAGGATGATTGGGAGAACCCCACCCTCGGTTGCTGGGGCCTGGGCTGGGAGGTCTGGCTCAACGGCATGGAAGTCACGCAGTTCACCTACTTCCAGCAGGTCGGCGGCATCGACTGCAAGCCCATCACCGGCGAGATCACCTACGGCCTGGAGCGCCTGGCCATGTATCTGCAGGGCAAGGAATCGGTCTACGACCTGGTCTACACCGACGGCCTGAGCTACGGCGACGTCTTCCACCAGAACGAGGTCGAGCAGTCGACCTACAACTTCGAGCACAGCGACGTCGACTTCCTGCTCGGCGCCTTCGCCGCGCATGAGAAGCAGTCCAAGAGCCTGATGGAGCACCAGCTGGCCCTGCCCGCCTACGAGCAGCTGCTGAAGGCCGGCCACAGCTTCAACCTGCTGGACGCCCGCGGCGCCATCTCGGTGACCGAGCGCGCCGCCTACATCGGCCGCATCCGCAACCTGGCCCGTGCCGTCGCGCAGAGCTATGTCGACAGCCGCGCGCGCCTGGGTTTCCCGATGGCGCCCAAGACCTGGGCCGATGAAGTCGTCGCGCAGATCGAACTGAAGAACAAGAAGGCGGCCGCGTGATGACCAACCTGCTCGTTGAACTGTTTGTCGAAGAGCTGCCGCCCAAGGCGCTGAAGAAGCTGGGCGAGTCCTTCGCAACGGTGCTGGCCGACAGCCTCAAGGCCCAGGGCCTGGCGACTGCAGACGCGGCCGTCACGTCCTTCGCCTCGCCGCGCCGCCTCGGCGTGCATGTGGCCCATGTTGCGGCCAAAGCCGCCGACAAGGCCGTGCAGCAGAAGCTGATGCCCGTCGCCGTCGCGCTGACCGCCGACGGCCAGGCCACGCCGGCCCTGCTGAAGAAGCTGGCCTCCATCGGCGCCGGCCCCGAGGTCGTGCCGCAGCTCAAGCGCCAGCCCGATGGCAAGGCCGAGGCCCTGTTCTGGGACAGCGTGCAGCCCGGCGCCACGCTCGCCCAAGGCCTGCAGAAGGCCCTGGACGAGACGCTGGCCAAGTTGCCGATTCCGAAGGTCATGACCTACCAGTTGGCCGACGGCTGGACCGACGTCAAGTTCGTGCGCCCGGCCCACGGCCTGGTCGCCCTGCATGGCGCTGAAGTGGTGCCCGTCCAGGCCCTGGGCCTGACTTCCGGCCGCACGACGCAAGGCCATCGCTTCGAAGCCGCCCAGGCCTCCGTCAGCATCGAGTCCGCCGACAGCTACGCCAAGCAGCTCTTCGAGCAGGGCGCCGTCATCGCCAGCTTTGCCGAGCGCCGCGCCGAGATCTCGCGCCAGCTCAAGGGCGCGGCCGATGCCCTCAGCCTCAAGCCCATCGACGACGAGGCCCTGCTGGACGAAGTGACGGCCCTGGTCGAGCGCCCGAATGTGCTGACCTGTGCCTTCGAAGCCGAGTTCCTCGCCGTGCCGCAGGAATGCCTCATCCTGACGATGAAGGCCAACCAGAAATACTTCCCGCTGCTGGATGCCCACGGCAAGCTGACCCGCCATTTCCTTGTCGTCAGCAACATCGCGCCGGCCGACGCCAGCGCCGTCACGCAGGGCAACGAGCGCGTCGTGCGCCCGCGCCTGGCCGACGCCAAGTTCTTCTTCGACCAGGACCGCAAGAAGAAGCTGGCCGACCGCCTGCCCGGCCTGGCCAAGGTGGTCTATCACGGCAAGCTGGGCTCGCAAGGCGAGCGCGCCGAGCGTGTGACCGCGATCGCCCACGCCATCGTCAACCAGCTCAGCATGGCCACCCTGCCCTACACGGTGGACGCCGACGACGAGTTCAAGGTGCTGGACAGCAAGGTCAAGCAGGCCGCCCAGCTCGCCAAGTGCGACCTGCTGACCGACATGGTCGGCGAGTTCCCCGAGCTGCAGGGCATCATGGGCGGCTACTACGCCCGCCATGAGGGCCTGCGCGACGGCGTCGCCATCGCCATCGAGGACCACTACAAGCCGCGCTTCGCCGGCGACGCGCTGCCGCGCAACCACACCGGCACCGTCGTGGCCCTGGCCGACAAGCTCGAGACCCTGGTCGGCCTGTTCGGCATCGGCCAGCTGCCCACCGGCGACAAGGACCCCTTCGCGCTGCGCCGCCATGCCCTGGGCATCATCCGCATCCTGGTCGAGAAGAACCTGCCGCTGGACCTGCCGGCCATGATCGAGGCGGCCCTGCCGCCCTTCGGCGAGCTGATCGAGAACCCGCAAGCCACTCGCGAGGCCCTGCTGAGCTTCTTCGCCGACCGCCTGGCCGTGAGCCTGCGCGACCAGGGCTACAGCGCCCAGGAAGTCGACGCCGTGCTGGCGCTGAATCCCACGCGACTCGGCGACGTGCCCAAGCGCCTGGAGGCCGTGCGCGCCTTCGCGGCCCTGGCCGAGGCCGCCTCGCTGGCCGCCGCCAACAAGCGCGTCGGCAACATCCTGAAGAAGGTCGAGGGCGAGTTGCCCACCGAGGTCAAGGCCGAGCTGCTGAAGGAGTCTGCCGAGCAGGCCCTGGCCGCCGCCATTGCCGAGGTGCAGCCGCAGGCTGACACCCTGTTCGAGCAGCATGACTACACCGGCTCGCTGAAAGCCCTGGCCGCGCTGAAGGCACCGGTCGACGCCTTCTTCGACGACGTCATGGTCAACGCCGAAGACGCGGCCTTGCGCGCCAACCGCCTGGCCCTGCTGGGTCGCCTGCACGCCGCCATGAACCGGGTCGCCGACCTGTCACGCCTTGCCTAAAAACCAGATGCGTGCCGACCACGCCCACGGCATGAAGCTCGTCATCCTCGGGCGGGACGGCACGCTCAACCGCTACCGCGACGACCACGTCAAGGCACCGGAGGAGCTCGACCCGCTGCCCGGCGCGATGGAAGCGGTCGCGCGCCTCAACCACACCGGCTGGCACACGGTGCTGGCCACCAACCAGGCCGGCATCGGCCGCGGCCTGCTCGACATGGCCTCGCTGAACGCGGTGCATCTGCGCCTGAACCAGTTGCTGGCCGAGAAAGGCGGGCGCCTGGACGCCGCCTTCTTCTGCCCGCACACGCCCGAGGAAGGCTGCGACTGCCGCAAGCCCCTGCCGGGGCTGATCCAGCAGATCGGCGAGCGCTTCGACGTCGAGCTCAAGGATGTCCACATGGTGGGCGCCTCGCTGACCGACTTGCTGACGGCCCAGAACGCCGGCTGCATCCCGCATCTGGTGCTGACCGGGCCCTTCGGCAACCTCGGCACCGACGAACTGGCCAACCTGCTCATGCAGGTGCCCCATGCCAGGGTGCACGACGACCTGACGAGCTTTGCCGAGACCCTGATCCAGGAAGAGCGCCGGCGCATCGCCGAGGCCCGTGGCCAGGCCCTGACCCCCGATACCCAGGCCGGAGACCTGCACTGATGTCCACCTTGCTGAGCGCCATCCGCTCGCTGATCTTCGTCATCGTCCTCATCGTCACCGTCATCCCCTGGGGGACGGGCGTCTGCATCCTGTCCATCTTCCGTCGGGGTGATCCCATCTACTGGGCCTGCGCCAATTGGCTGAAGATCGCGATCTGGAGCGCGCGCATCATCTGCGGCGTCAAATGGCGGGTGCAGGGCATGGAGAACCTGCCACCGGCCGAAAACCGCACCGCGGGCGTCATCCTGCTGTCCAAGCACCAGAGCACCTGGGAGACCTTTGCCTACCCGACGCTGTTCAGCCACCCGCTGGCCTATGTGTTCAAGAAGGAGCTGCTGTATGTGCCCTTCTTCGGCTGGGCCATGGGCCGCATCGACATGATCCACATCGACCGCAGCCGCCGCACCGAGGCCTGGAACAAGGTGCTGGCCCAGGGCAAGCGGCTGGGTGCGCAAGGCAACTGGATCATCATGTTCCCCGAGGGCACGCGCATCGCGCGCGGCGAGGTCGGCGAGTACAAGACCGGCGGCACCCGCCTGGCCGTCGAGGCGGGCCTGCCCGTCGTGCCCATCGCGGCCACCGCCGCACGCTGCTGGCCGCGCAAGAGCTTCCTGCTGCGCCCCGGCATCGTCGACATCTCCATCGGCAAGCAGATCAGCCCCGTTGGCCGCGAGCCGGCCGAGCTGATGAAAGAGGTCAAGGACTGGATCGAGGCCGAGATGCATCGCCTGGATCCCGAGGCCTATCAAAACCCTCCGCCCGCCGGCGTCGCCGGCGCCGCCAACCAGCACTGAGCAACATGCCCGCCAAGCGTCCGGCCCCACTCCTGCAGGACAGCCAGCTGTCGCTGTTCGACGTGGAGCCGGAGATCACGCCCGCCGAACCCGGCGCGCCGCGCGCGCGGCGTGAGCTGCTGCTGGGTCAGCACCGCATCGGCTACGAGCTCAAGCGTGCGCGCCGGCGCAGCATCGGCTTCGTTGTCGGGCCGCAGGGCCTGCGCGTCAGCGCGCCGCGCTGGGTGCCCATCAACGAGATCGAGCGCGCCCTGCACCACAAGGGCGACTGGATCCTGCGCAAGCTGGTCGAGCAGCGCGAACGCCAGCAGCGCATCCAGGCCTCGCGCATCGAATGGCTGGACGGCGGCCGACTGCCCTATCTGGGCGAAGCCCTGACCCTGGTGCTGGCACCGTCCGAACGCGGAGTCGTGTGGGACGCTGAAACGCGCCAGCTGCGCCTGCCCCTGCCCGGCGGCGCCTCGGCCGAGCAGATCCGTGACCTGGCCCAGTCCTGGCTGCAGGCGCGCGCCAAGGAAGACTTCCTGCCGCGCTGCCACCATTTCGCCGACATGCTGGGCGTGTCCATGAAGACGCTGCGCCTGTCCTCGGCCCAGACCCGCTGGGGCAGCGCCAGCGCCGACGGCAGCATCCGCCTGAACTGGCGCCTCATCCATTTCGCGCCGGCCATCATCGACTACGTCGTTGCGCACGAACTGGCCCATCTGCGCGAGATGAACCACAGCCCGGCCTTCTGGGACACGGTGCGCTCCGTGCTGCCCGATTTCGAGCGTTCCAGAGACGCGCTGCGCGAGGAATCGATCGTCGTTCAGTGAGTCGGCAAGCCGGGAGATCTCACTGCAATGGATTGCATGTGAATACTACCTGGGCATTGCCATCCCGGTGCCTTCACAAAGAGCAACACTTCGCTCCGACGCTGTCACACAAGGTACCCGGGACCGGCCCAGCCGGAGGGAGTGAAGGTACCAAGCTAAGCAAGACCGCCGCCGCACGATGCAAATCGTCGGCGGCGTTTCTCTTTGGACCGGTCAGGCGGGCAGGAAGCGATACACGCCGTCGGCGCCCAGTTCCCGCTTCAACTGCCCCTTCAACCACAGCGCATGCAGGTGGGCGATGGCCTCGCCCATGGCGAAGGTGGTCTGGTGCAGGTCGAGCTTGCGCTTGAACAGCACCGGCAGCAGGCCGGCCGCATGCGTGGGCTCGGCGCGGCAGGCGGCAATCACCTCGGCCAGGCGCTCGTCATGGTGCTCCCGCAGCTGGTCGATGCGCTCGTGCAGGCCGGTGAAGGGCTTGCCGTGCGACGGCAGCACCAGGGTGTCGGCCGGCAGCTCCAGGTAGCGCTTCAGTGAGTCCAGATACAGCGTCAGTGGATCGGCCTCGGGCTCGACGTCGACGACGGAGACATTGGTCGAGATGCGCGGCAGCACCATGTCGCCACTGATCAGCAGCTTCGCTTCCTCGCAGAACAGGCTGATGTGCTCGGGCGCATGGCCGTAGCCGGCGATGCAGCGCCACGAGCGGCCGCCGATGTCGATGACGCTGCCGTCCATCAGCCGGCGGTAGCTGGCCGGCACGACGGGAACCATCTTGGGGTAGTAGTCGGCGCGGGCGCGGATCTTGTCGAGCGACTCGGGGTCAGTCAGGCCATGGCTGCCGAAGAAGGCTGCGGCGGATGCCCCGCCCATGCCCACGGTCGAGCTGCTGGCCAGGCGCGCGAGGTTGAAGTCGGTCGCGCTCATCCACAGCCGGCAGCCCCATTTCTCGGTCAGCCAGTGGGCCAGGCCGAGGTGGTCGGGGTGGAAGTGGGTGGCGATGACGCGCAGTACCGGCAAACCGTCCAGGTGAGCGGCAAACACCTGGTCCCAGTTGGCCTTGGTGTCGTCGCTGGCGATGCCGCAGTCGACGATGGTCCAGCCCTCGCGGCCCTCGATGCGGTCGCGCAGCAGCCACAGGTTGATGTGGTCCAGCGCAAAGGGCAGGCCCATGCGCACCCAGCGCACGCCCGGGGCCAGGTCCAGGGCCTCGCCGGGCTGGGGCAGGGTATCGCCCAAGGGGTAATGGAGTTCGGATTCGCGTGGATTGCCCATGTTGCTGCTGGGGGTCTGTTGAACAGACCCCGGTAGACTGACGTTAACGTCAATCGAGTGTAGCGATGCCCCCCCGCAAGTCTGTCTCCGCCGCGACCGAAGCCCCTCAGCCGACCTTCACGATCACCGAGCTGGCTGCCGAGTTCGACATCACGCCGCGTGCCATCCGCTTCTACGAGGAGGCCGGCCTGCTCGAGCCCGGCCGCAAGGGCCGCAACCGCGTCTACACGCCACGCGACCGCACACGGCTGAAGCTGACGCTGCGCGGCAAGCGCCTGGGCCTGGCCCTGCAGGAGATCAAGCAGCTCGTCGACATGTACGACAGCCAGGCCAGTGCAGCGCCCCAGTTGCGTGCCTTCCTCACCATCCTGGCGCAGCACCGTGAGCAGCTCGAGCAGCAGCGCCACGACATCGAGGTCACTCTGGCCGAGATCCAGCAACACGAGAAGCGCTGCCGCGCCCTGCTCGGTTCGACCTGAGCCCAAGTCAAGTGTGACGCTTTGCCGGGAGCGGCCTCTAATTGCGTTGCTTGAGGGGCAAACCCCGCTGACGGCTTTCAAAAGCCTGTCTAGAGTCCGCCGCTCGGACCACCGGCCGAACCCGTCTTTGTGGAGTTGTCATGACACTCGGACCGCGCCCTGCCCTGGCGCTCGCCCTGCCCGCCCTCGCGGGCGCCCTGATGATGCTGGCTCAAACTGCCAGCGCCCAAGAAGCCCCCAAGGGAGACCTTGAGCGTGCGCAAAAGGCTGCCGATGCGGTCTTCCATTGGATCAAGCTCAACGGCGACAAAGGCGCAAGCCGCGACAAGCCCGCTGCTGCGCCAGCGCCCGCTCCGGCCCCGGCGCCGGTGGCTCGCAAGGCGGTGCCGGCGCCAGCACCGGTCGCTGCAGCGCCCAAACCCGCGCCCACGGCGGCCACGAGCGCCGCACCTCAGCCGACGGCCACAGCGGCGGCACCTGCACCCGAACCTGTTCCCGTCGCTGTCGCCGCAGCGCCGGAGCCCGAACCCGACCGCACGCCGGTCGTGCTCGCTTCGGCGGCGCCCACGCCCGCTCCTGCTGCTCCGCTGGCCACAGCCGCCCGCGCCGCAGAGCCGCCGCCCAAGCCGCAAGAGGAAGAGGCCGAGGAGCCGCTGAAGCTGCTGGCCAAGGTCGACCCGACCCTGCCGCGCAATATGCAGCAAAGCAGCAGTGCACGCGACGGCTACGCCCAGGTGCAGTTCACCGTGGGCCCGGACGGCAAGGTCCAGCAAGCCTCGGTCATCAAGGCCAGCCACTCACGTCTGGGCACGGCCGCCGTGGACGCCGTCAAGCAATGGCGCTTTGCGCCCATTCGCAAAGCACGAGAAGCGGCCGTCGAAGTCGCCTTCAAAGGCGACAGCGACTGATATCAGTCTCGGGCGTCTACGGGTTGACGCTGAGCCAATCGTTGGGAATGCTGTTGTCGAGCCGTTAGAAGTCCTGCGGCCACAATCAGGGAGTTCCCATGTCCATCCGTTCGCTCGCCCGCATGTTCGCGGGCGTTGGTCTTTGTGCCGCCGCTTTTGCGGCCTCGGCCGCTGGCCCCTACTCCAACCTCGTCGTCTTTGGCGACAGCATCTCCGACAGCGGCAACAACTTCCTGCTGTTGTCGCAGGCGCCGGGCGGCCTGCCTCCCGTCAGCATCCCCAACGACGCTTCGTACAGCAAGATCCCGTCGGCCGCCGGCACCTATTCCAACGGCGCGGTCTGGACGCAGTACTTTGCGCAATCGCTGGGCCTGCCGCTGACGCCGTCTCTGGCCGGCGGTACCAACTTCGCCTTCGGCGGCGCCCAGACCGGCCTGAACGGCAGCGAGATCCCGCAGCTGCCTGGCTTCCCCTACAGCATGCAGACCCAGCTCGGCACGTATATGGGCATCACGGGCAACCACGCTGATCCCAACGCCCTCTATGTGGTGGCGGGCGGCGGCAACAACATCCGCGCCGCGCTGGAAGCCATGGCCGTGGGCGCCGACCCGACGGCCACGGCCAACGCCACCGTCGCCGGCTACGCCGCCGACATGGCCGGCATCGTCGGCAGCCTGAAGCTGGCTGGCGCCCAGCATGTGCTGGTGCTGAACACGCCCAACTTCGGCCTCACGCCGCTGGCCAATGCCATGGGCGTCAGCGCCCAGGCTTCGGGCCTCAGCTTCGCCATGAACGCCGCCCTCAACGGTGCGCTGACCGGAAGCGGCGCTCAGGTCTTCGACCTGTACGGCTTCATGACCAATGCCGTGAACCACGCCGCCCAACTGGGATTCAGCAACTGGACCGATGCCTGCGCGGCCACCAACAGCACCTGCGACGTCAACACCTCGCTGTTCTGGGACGGCATCCACCCGACCACCCTGGCCCACCAGCAGCTGGCTGCTGCCGTCTACACGGCCGCCGTGCCTGTGCCCGAGCCCGACGTGGCCGCACTGTTCGCTGTCGGTCTGGTCACCGTCGCGGTGGCGCGTTCACGGGCCCGGCGTCGGGCAGGTCTCCAGCAGGGCTGAGATCGCCTCCAGAAACACCCGGGTGCGCAGCGGCATCAGCCGGCGCTCCGGGAACACCGCCCAGGCCGTCGAGCCGGGCAGGTGCCAGTCAGGCAGCAGGCGCCGCAGCCTGCCCAGGGCCAGGGCGTCCCTGACGATGAGGCGGTCGATGCCGGCGATGCCGACGCCGCTTTCCGCCAGCTGGGCCAGCAGGCTGGGCGCATTGGCCGAGCTGCGCTGGACCGGCCGGGCCAGATAGGGCTCGGCGCCCTCCTTCTGCAGCCGCCAGGGCACGGCCTCGCCGGTGCGGCTGAGCAGCATCAGCCCGTGCATGCTGTCCAGCGCCTGCGGCAGCAGCGGCTCGCCGACGCGCTCCACATAGGCGGGCGACGCGTACAGGCCCCAATGCGTCGTCGCCAGCTTGCGCGCGGCGAGCTGGCTTTCCTGGTCCAGCGCTCCCATGCGGATGGCCAGGTCGAAACCTTCGCCGACGATGTCCACGCGTCGTGGCGTCAGGTCCAGCTCCAGCTGGACCTCGGGATAGGCCAGCGCGAACTCGGCCAGCATGCCCGCCGCCACCTGCTGGGCGAAGTCTGCCGGCATGCTGACGCGCAGCCGGCCGCTGGGCTTGCGCTGGCGGTGCAAGGCCAGGGCCAGCGCGCCGTCCACCTCGGCCGCCACCACGCGCGCATGCTCCAGCACGCCGGCACCGAAGTCGGTCAACGCCAGCTTGCGCGTCGTGCGCTGCAGCAGCTTCTCACCCAGCCTGGCCTCCAGCGCCGCGATGCGCCGCGACACCGTGCTCTTGGGCCAGTGCACCCGCTCGGCCGCCCGGCTGAAGCTGCCCGCCTCCATGACGCGTGCAAACAGCAGCAGGTCGTCGGCATCGGATTCCATGGTTTTGCCCTCATCGTTCCGTCAACGGAACAATCTTATGCAAATCAGCGACTTCCGATGCTGCAACAGCAATCCTAGAGTTCATCCCATCGCAACCGACCTCTCAACGGAGTCCCAGATGAACATCCTGCAAATCAACGCCAGCGCCCGCCGTGCCACCGATGACCAAGGTTCGGTCTCCACCCGCCTGGCCAACGAACTGACCGCCGGCCTGCGCGCCGCCACCCCGGCCGCCACCGTCACCGTGCGCGACCTGACGCTGACGCCCCAGCCCGTGCTGGACGAAGTCGCCCTCGGCGCCCTGTTCACCCCGGCCGACAAGCGCACCCCCGAACAGGCCGCCCGCGTGGCCCTGGACGACGCGTTGATCGCCGAACTGCAGGCCGCCGACGCCGTCGTCATCGGCGTGCCCATGTACAACTTCAACGTCACGGCCCAGTTCAAGAACTGGATCGACGCGGTCGCCCGCGCCGGCGTCACCTTCAAGTACACCGAGAAGGGCCCCGTCGGCCTGCTGACCGGCAAGAAGGTCTTCATCGTCACCAGCCGCGGCGGCATCCACCGCGACCAGCCCAGCGACCAAATGACGCCCTATCTGCGCACCGTGCTGGCCTTTCTGGGCATGACCGATGTCGAGTTCGTCTACGCCGAGGGCATGGCCTTCGCCGCAGAACAAGGCCTGGCCTCCGCTCGCACTCAGATCAACCAACTCCTCGCAGCCTGAACCAGAAAGAAAGCCATGAGCACCGTCGCTACCTCCCAACTCACCCAACCGCGCCAGGTCGAACGCCTTGTCGCCGGTCAGCCGACCAGCGACGGTGCTGGCGTCAAGCTCAACCGCGTGCTGACGCAGAACCTGCAGAAGCGCCTGGATCCCTTCCTGATGCTGGACGCCTTTGGCACGGACAACCCCGACGACTACATCGCCGGCTTCCCCGATCATCCGCACCGCGGCTTCGAGACCATCACCTACATGCTCAACGGCCGCATGCGCCACCGCGACTCGGCCGGCAACGAAGGCCTGATCAGCGACGGCGGCGTGCAGTGGATGACGGCCGGTCGCGGCGTCATCCACAGCGAGACGCCTGAACAGAACGCGGGCCGCATGGCCGGCTTCCAGCTCTGGCTCAACCTGGCTGCCAAGGACAAGATGAGCGCGCCCTGGTATCGCGACGTCGCCAGCCACGAGGTGCCGGAGTTCGAGCGCGACGGTGTGAAGGCCCGCGTCATCGCCGGCGCCAGCCATGGTGTCGAGGGCGCGGTGCAGCGCGACAACACCGAGCCGCTGTATCTGGACCTGCGCTTCGAGCCCGGCGCCAGCTTCGAGCAGCAGCTGCCGCCAGAGTTCAATGCCTTCGTCTATGTCTACGAAGGCGGCCTGAAGTTCCAGACCGGCTGCCAGGTGCTGTCGGGCCGCATGGCCATCCTGGCCAACACGGCGGGCAGCGATGGCGTGCGCCTGCAGGCCGGCGACGAGCCGACCAAGGCCTTGTTGATCGCCGGCAAGCCGCTGGGCGAACCCATCGCGCAATACGGTCCCTTCGTCATGAACACCGAGGCCGAGCTGGTGCAGGCGGTGCGCGACTTCCAGTCTGGCCGTCTGGCTTGATGAGCCCCTCGTCCGAACGCGCCCCGCTGCACGCGGGCGCGCCCAGCCGGTCCCCCGAGGGGACGGCGATGCTTGCGGCATCGAGCCGCAAGCACATCGCCAACCGGGCCGGCTAGGGAGCGGCCCGTCGCTCGGCCCGAATGCTGCAATTCGTGCGGCATAGTCCGCGGGCATGGATCGCCTGCAAGCCATGGAAGTCTTCGTCGCCGTCGTCGACAGCGGCGGCTTCGCCAGCGCGGCGCGCAAGCTGGACTTGTCGGCGCCCGTCGTCACGCGGGCCGTGGCGGAGCTGGAAGACCGACTCGGCCTGCGCCTGCTGACGCGCACCACCCGCAGCGTGCGCGTGACCGAAGCCGGCGCCCGCTACGCCGAAGACTGCCGGCGCATCCTGGCCGATGTCAGCGACTCGGAGGCCGCCACCAGCGGCAGCCGCAGCCAGCTCAAGGGCCTGCTCAGCGTCACGGCGCCGGTGCTGTTCGGCAACCTGCACATCACGCCCATCGTCACCGACTACCTGCGCCGCTACCCCGACGTCGACGCGCAATGCGTCTTCGTCGATCGCGTCGTCAACCTTGTCGATGAGGGCCTGGACGTTGCCGTGCGCATCGGCGAGCTGCCGGACTCCTCGCTGCGAGCCGTCCGGGTGGGCCAAGTGCGGCGCATGCTGGTGGCCTCGCCCGACTATGTCGCCGCACATGGTCGCCCGCAGCGTCCGGAAGACCTGAACCACCATGTGCTCATCCAGCCCACCCAGGTCGCGCCCTACCCGGAGTGGCGCTTCGCCGAAGGTGGCAAGCCGCTGGTGCAGCGCATCCGACCGCGGCTGCGCACGACGACCAACGACGCGACCCGATCCTTCGCGCTGGCCGGCCTGGGCATCGCCCGCCTCATCAGCTACCAGGTGGCGGACGCGCTGGCCAGCGGCGACCTTGTGCCGCTGCTGGAAGACTTTGCCTTGCCGCCCGTGCCCGTGCATGTGGTGCACCACGAGGGTCGGCATGCGGTGCAGAAGGTGCGCGCCTTCGTCGATCTCGCGGTGGACAGGCTGCGCGCCAACCCTGCGTTGCGCTAGCGGTTTTGCGGCGCCCAGTCGCGAAAGCGCCAGCGCAGGGGCAGCGCATCACGCAGCCACCAGCCCTCGTCGAGATGGAAGCGCCAGGCGCGTTCGGCGCGTTCACCGAGAGCGCCCAGCTCCGGCCCGTCCCAGACGATCTCGGCGCGGCCGGTCAGCGTCAACAGGTCGCCGCTCGCGAAGTCGATGAAGAGCAGGCCCGCGCGGCCATCGAGCTGCAGATTGCCCAGCGTCATGTACATGCGGTTGCCCGAGTAATCGGGGATCAGCAGCGTGCGCTCGTCCTCCTGCACGACAAAGCCCGCCGGTCCGCCGCGATGCGACACATCCGCCCCCGCCGCGCCGGCATGCGTCGCGACGAACAGGGTGTCGGCGGCAGCGATCAACCAGGCCGCGTCGCCGTCCAGGCCATCAATGCGCTCGATGGCGCGCGGCCGTGTGTCCGCCGCATCGCGCACCCATTCGACCTCGCGCTCCTGGATGTACTGCGGGCAATTGCCCACCGTCTGGCTCACATGCAGGCGCAGGCCTTCGGGACCGACCACCTCCAGCTCGCCATTGACGCGGTTGCGCCGCCGCGTGTGCAGCTCGATGCCCAGCAGGCCCAGCGGTGCGCCCACGGTCATGCCGGCGGCGGCGGGGTCGCCCGGAATGGGCGTTGCATCGAAGGTGAGATGCCGATCATCCGGCGCCTGCACAAAGCCCGGCCGGCCCACCAGCATGGTGGCCCAAGGCCGGCCCGTCGGGTCGACGCTGCCGGCAAGCATCAGCGGCAGCTGCTCGTAGAAGCGCTGGTGCTGCTCGGGCATGTGGTCGCGCACGACGCGACGGCCAATCTCGTCCATGCGCTCGGCGACACCCAGGCGCGTCTGCACGGCGACTTCGCCGGCGTGGAAAGGGGCGGCGTCCATGGCGGTCAGGCCGCGGCGCGCAGGCCGGCGGGCGTGGTCTTGAAGGGCACGAAGCCGGGCAGCGCTTCGATGCGCGCCAGCCAGGCGCGCAAGGCCGGATAGGGCGCCAGATCCACATTGCCCTCCGGCGCGTTGACGATGTAGCTGTAGCCGGCGATGTCCGCCAGCGTGGCATGGTCGCCGACCAGGAAAGGCCGTTGCGACAGCTCGCTCTGCATGACCTTGAACAGACCGTGAGCGCGATTGATCACCTCGTCGGCATTGAAGGGGGCTCCGAACACCGTGACCATGCGGGCCGCGGCGGGGCCGTAGGCAATCAGGCTGGAAGCCACCGACAACCAGGCCTGCACCGCCGCGCGGCCGGCGGGGTCCTGGGGCAGCCAGCGGCCCGTCGGGTCGTACTTGCTGGCCAGGTAGACCAGGATGGCCGTGCTGTCCCAGACGGGATGACCATCGTCTTCCAGCAGCGGCAGCTGGCCGAAGGGATGGCGGGCGATGAATTCGGGCGTCTTGTGCGCCCGGGTCGCGAAGTCCACATCGATCAGTTCGTGCGGCAGGCCCAGCAGGGACAAGGCGAGTTCGGCACGGTGGGCGTGGCCGGACAGGGCGTGGCGGTACAGCTTGAGGGTCATGCGAGGCTCCTTGAAAACAATGACGCCACTTTGCCGAGCCGGCGACGCGCGAGAAACGGCGCGCGCCGCAAGTCATTCTTTCCATGGCTGGCAAGATTGGAGCGATGAACGAACGCCGCCACAGCCCCGCCGCCGAACGCAACGGCCCGCCCATCCTCGCGGCGCTGCAACGCCTGCTGCCCGCCTCGGGCGTGATGCTGGAAATCGCCAGCGGCACGGGCCAGCATGCGGCCTTCTGCAGCGAGGGCCTGCCCGGTTGGCAATGGCAGCCCAGCGACTACGAGCCCGGCGCGCTGCCGTCGATCGCGGCCTGGTGCGAGGGCCTGACCCGCGTGAACCCGCCGATCACGCTGAACGTGCTGGACACCCTCTGGGCTGGCGTACCCGCGCAGCTCGATGCCATCTACTGCGCCAACATGATCCACATTGCGCCCTGGGCCTGCACGACCGGGCTGATGCAGGGGGCCGCGCGGCATCTGACGCCCGAGGGTCTGCTGATCACCTACGGCCCCTATCTGCTCGACGACATGCCCACGGCGCCCAGCAATCTCGCCTTCGATGCCGACCTGCGGCAGCGCAACCCGGCCTGGGGCATCCGCCGCCTGGCCGACGTGGCGACCGAGGCCGGCAAGGCGGGTCTTTGCCTGCGCGAAAAACTGGCCATGCCCGCCAACAATATGCTGCTGGTCTGGGCGCGCGACCGCGGCGCCTGACCTGCTTTTCTCGACATGCTTCTTGGACTTCTCGTGCTCGCCGGCCTCTGGGCCGGCCTGCAGAATTCGCTCGCCGGTGGCGGCTCCTTCGTCACGCTGCCGGCCCTGATCCTGTCGGGCATGTCGCCGCTGGCGGCCAACATCACTTCGACCGTCGCCCTGTTCCCGGGCCAGCTCAGCTCGGGCTGGGCGGGCCGGCGCCTCGTCGTGGGCACGCCGACGCTGTCCTTCCGCGCCCTCGTCATCATCAGCCTGCTGGGCGGCGCGGTCGGCGCCTGGCTGCTGCTGAACACGCCACCGTCGGTGTTCGCGCACCTGGTGCCCTGGCTGGTGCTGTTCGCCACCAGCGTGTTCGCCTGGGGCAGCTTTTTGCGCAAGCCGGTGGCGGAAGGCCATCACCTGAGCGCCCGCACCACCGCTGTCATGCAGTTCTGCATCGCCATCTACGGCGGCTATTTCGGCGGCGGCATCGGCTTCCTGATGCTGGCGGCGCTGACCATCGCGGGCATGTCCACACGCAATGCCGGCGCGACCAAGAACGTGCTGGCCGGCATCATGAATGCGTCGGCCGTGGCCCTGTTCGTGACGTCGCCCGAAGTGCATTGGCTGCAGGCCGCCGTCCTCGGGGCCAGCGCCATCGTGGGCGGCCTGGCCGGCGCCTGGGCTCTGCATCACGTCAACGAGAAGGCGCTGCGCATCGCCATCGTCGGCCTCGGCGTGACGCTGACCATCGGCCTCTTCCTGCGGCCGATCTAGCTCTCAGCGAGGCCGGCGGCCAGGTGGTCGCCAAAGGCCTTGACCTTGCCCGACAGCCGCCGCTGCGGTGGGCTGACCAGCTGCATGGGCAAGGCCTGGCCCTGCCAATGCGGCATGGCCAGCACCATCTCGCCGCTGGCCAGTTCCTTCTCCACCAGCCAGTGCGGTGCATAGGCCAGGCCCATGCCGGCCAGCACCGCCTCGCGCACGGCCTCGCCGCTGTTGGTGCGCAGACTGCCCGACACACGCACGCTGACCAGGCTGCCCGGCGGCGCGTCGGCTTCAGGCCCGGCCTCGAAGGTCCAGGTCGGCCCGGTGCGCAGCTCGCTGTAGACGATGCAGTCATGCTGCTGCAGGGCCGCAGGGCTGGCCGGCGGCGGCTTCCCGACCTGCTCGAAATAGCCGCGCCGCGCGACGACGGCCCGGCGCACGGTACCGATGCGGCGCGCCACCAGGCTGGAGTCCGGCTGCTCGCCGATGCGCACCGCGATGTCGATGCCCTGCTCGACGAGGTCGATGAAACCGTCATTCAGCCGCAGGTCGATCTTCACGCCGGGGTGGGCGACCATGAAGCTCTGCACCAGCGGCATCAGCTTGAGCCGCCCGAAGCTGCCCGAAGCCGCCACGCGCAGCCAGCCCTGCAGCCGGTGCTCGCCGGCGCGCAGCTCGCTCTCGGCCTCGGCAATCTCGGCCACCAGCCGCCGCGCCTGTTCCACATAGCGCTCACCCGCTTCGGTCAGCTTGAGGGCCCGCGTGCTGCGCGCCAGCAGCTGGGCGCCCAACGCCTTTTCCAGCGCCGCCACCTGCTTGCTGACGGCGCTCTGCGTGCTGCCCAGCTCGCGCGCCGCCGCCGAGAAGCTGCCGAGCTCGACAACCCGCACCAGGGTCTGCATGGACTGCAAACGGTCTGCCATGGCCACACTTTCAGTCTTGAATGGAATAAATCTTAGGCAGACTGACCGTCTTCTGCATCGGAGAGGCAGCAATCACAGTGAGTTCACTCAACCACTGGAGCTTTTGCTCATGTCTTCCTCTTCTTCTCCCATCGTTCTCATCACCGGCGCCCTGACTGGCATCGGCCGCGCCACCGCCCTCGCCTTTGCCAAGGAAGGCGCAACCGTCGTCGTCAGCGGCCGTCGCGAGTCTGAGGGCCAGGCTCTGGCGACCGAGCTGCAAGGCCTGGGCGTGCAAGCCGCCTTCATCCGCGCCGACGTTCGCCACGAGGCCGAGGTCCGCTCACTCGTCGAGCAGACCGTCGAACGCTTCGGCCGACTCGATGTGGCCGTCAACAACGCCGGCACGGAAGGCGCCACAGGCCCTCTCACCGAGCAGAGCGCCGAGAACTACGAGGCCATCTTCGACACCAATGTGCGCGGCGTGCTGTTCTCGCTCAAGCACCAGATGCGCGCCATGCTGGTCCAAGGCAGTGGTGCGATCGTCAATGTGTCGTCGGTCGCCGGGCAGGTCGGCTTTGCAGGCGCGTCGGTCTATGTGGCCAGCAAGCATGCGGTCGAAGGCCTGACCAAGAGCGCGGCGCTGGAAGCGGCCGCGGCGGGTGTGCGCGTCAACGCCGTCGCGCCGGGGCCCATCCAGACCGACATGATGGAGCGCTTCACCGGCCACAACGCCGATGCCAAGGCTGGGCTGATCGCGGGCGTGCCAGCGAAGCGGGCCGGCACCGTCGACGAGATCGCCCAGGCCATCGTCTTCCTGGCCGGCGACAAGGCCCGCTATCTGACGGGGCAGTCGCTGGCGGTGGATGGGGGGATGACGGCGCAGTGAGCGCCGCAGTCGTGCGGTGCGGGTGTTAGCCTGCGCCACACGCCCTGAACTCAGATGCAGCGGCAGACGGGCTGGCAGGCGCAGTCCGGTCCGCAGGCACAGCCAACGGAGGCTGCCGCGGCAGCCAGTTGGGTCGCAAGCGACTGACAGCGACAGGTGCAGGAGGCGCCGGGACAGTTGGTGCAATTGCAGGCGGGGGTCGTGGGGTTTTGCATGGATAACTCCGTGAGGTGACAGGGATGCGGACCGGTCGGCCCGTGAAGAGAATTCTGTTCATCGCAGGTCTTGCCCGCTTGAACGAAAGGGCTGATCTGCAAGGACGGAGAACGCCTTGAGCAACAAGCCCATCGCTGGCATCGGCCGCGTGCTGCTGTGGAGCGGCGGCAGCCTGTGGATAGGCAGCGCCACGGGCCGCGCGCAGGCGCATGCCCATCACGCCATCCAGATCTCCATGGGTCTGACGGGGCGGCTGCGGCTGTGTGGCGAAGATGGTCAGCCGTGGCGTGAGCACGCTGTCGCCATGGTCCAGCCCCATCAGCGCCATCAGTTCGATGGCTGCGGTGAAACGGTGGCGCAGATCTTTGTGGAGCCCGAGACGGCGCAAGGGCGAGCGCTGCTTCATCAACCCGATGCGGCGCCCATCAGCGACTTGCCGAGCGAGACGGTTCAGCCATTGCTCGATGCTTTGCGCGAGGCCTTCGACCGTGATGCCACTGACGAGGTCCTTGTCGCCATCAGCCATCGCATCGTCGACACCCTATGCGGGGAGACACCGCCCGCCCTCAGCGTGGACCCACGCGTCAGCCGCGCCATCGAGTTCATGCGTGCACGGCTGGCAGAGCCGCTGACGCTCGCGCAGGCCGCCGCCACGGCGCATCTGTCACCCAGCCGCTTTCGCCACCTCTTCATTGCGCAAACCGGCCTGTCCTTCCGCGCCTATCTGCTCTGGGCCCGCGTCGAGGCCGCCGTTGGCGCAGCCATGGGCGGGGTGTCGTGGACAGAGGCGGCTCAGGACTGGGGCTTTGCCGACTCGGCCCACCTCAGTCGCACTTGTCGGCGGATGTTCGGCATTGCGCCGACGATGTTGGTCAGGCCCTAGGGCTGCCTTATGCGAACACGGCCCAGTGGTACAGGGCGCCAACCAGAACCAGCATTGCCACGGCCGAAATGACGATGCAAAGCGAAGCGCGACCAAGGTAGACGCGCGGCGCCTGCTCCGAGGCCAAGAACTCGCTGAAGTCGCCTTGGCGATCGCCCTGTGTCGCTTGCCAACGGGAAAAATCCGCTTCACGTTGCGCCGATGAGGGCCATCGAAAACGCAACCAAACAGCAGCGATGCAGACGGCCCATGCGATGAGGCCGCAGGCAAGTGGAAGCCATTGAATTTTCGAAAAATCCAATGCCAGCATCAGTCCTTGCGCCCCGCACCCAGATACGTCTCAATCACCCGCGGATCCGCCGCCAGTTGGTCTGCCGGCCCGCTGAGACCGAACTCCCCCGTCTCCAGCACATGGCCGTGGTCGGCCACGCGCAGGGCGGCGCGGGCGTTCTGCTCGACCAGCAGGATGCTGACGCCGGTGGCGCGCAGGTCTTCGACGATGGTGAAGATCTCGCGCACGATCAGCGGGGCCAGGCCCAGGCTGGGTTCGTCCAGCATCAAGAGCTTGGGCTGGCCCATCAGCGCGCGGCCCAGGGCCAGCATCTGGCGTTCGCCACCGGACAGCGTGCCAGCAGCCTGCCTGCTGCGTTCCTTCAGTCGCGGGAAGCGGGCGTAGACGCCGTCCAGCCCGTCGCGCCAGCGCCGGTCGCCCAGCTTCCTGGGCCGCCAGCCGCCGAGCAGCAGGTTGTCTTCCACCGTCATCGTGCCGAAGAGCTCGCGCTTCTCGGGCACCAGGGCGAGGCCGGCGAGTACGCGCTCTTCCAGCGTCAGCTTGGCGATGTCCTCGCCCGCAAAGCGAAGAACCGCGCTGCGCGACGAGATCAAGCCCATCAGCGCACCGAGCAGCGTCGACTTGCCGGCGCCGTTGGGGCCGATGACGGTGACGACGCTCTTCTCGGCCGCCGAGAAGCTCAGGCCGTGCAGCACCTCGGCGCGACCATAGCCGGCGTGAAGATCGCTCACCTCCAACAGGGCGCTCATTCGTCGGCTCCCAGATAGGCGGCGCGCACCGCCGGGCTCGCCTGCACCTCGGCCGGCGTGCCGTCCATCAGGTAGCGGCCGAACTCCATGACAACGATGCGGTCCGTCAGCTTCATGACGAAGTCCATGTCGTGCTCGACGAGCAGCAGCGACAGCCCCTCGGCCTTCAGCAGCTTCAACACCTCGGCGAGCGCTTCCTTCTCCTTGTGGCGCAGGCCGGCAGCGGGTTCATCCAGCAGCAGCAGGGACGGGTCGCTGGCCAGGGCGCGCGCGATCTCCACAAGGCGCTGCGGGCCCAGGGCCAGGTTGCCGGCCAGCTCATGGGCCTGCTTGGCCAGACCGATGCGGCGCAGCTGGCGCAGGGCCTCGGCCCGGGCCTGCGCCTCCTCGGCGCGATCCAGGCCCAGCATGGCGGCCACGGTGCCGCTGCGGGTGCGCAGATAGCAGCCCAGCGCGACGTTCTCCAGCACCGTCATGTCGGGCACCAGCTTCACATGCTGGAAGGTGCGGCTCAGGCCCGCGCGCGCGATGTCGCGGCTCTCGCGGCCGTCGACGCGCTGGCCCAGCAACTCGACCTCGCCGCTGGTGAGCGGCAGCACGCCGGAGACGAGGTTGAAGGTCGTGCTCTTGCCGGCGCCGTTGGGGCCGATGAGGCCGACGATGTCGCCGGCGCGGATGGTGAAGCTGATGTCGTTGACGGCGACCAGGCCGCCGAACTGCTTGCGGATCTTGCGCACGTCGAGCAACGCGGCACCGGGCTGGGGATGACTTCGGGCACTCAGCTTCGGCGCGTCCTCGTCGACCGCCTTGGCGCCGCGAGCCGGCAGCCAGCGCGCGATCAGCGGCCAAAGGCCGTCGGGCGCAAATCGCAGCACGAGCACCAGCACGACGCCGAAGACGATGATTTCGTAATTGCCCGAGCCGCCGAAGATCATCGGCAGCCAGACCTTGAGCTGGTCTTCTGCGAGCTTCACGAGGGCCGCCCCCGTGAAGGCCCCACCCACCGTGCCGATGCCGCCGATCACGGCCATGAAGAGGTACTCGATGCCGAACTTGATGCCGAAGGGCGAGGGGTTCACGCTGCGCTGCATGTGCGCATACAGCCAGCCCGACACCGAGGCCAGCAGGGCCGCGACGACGAACATGATGAGCTTATAGCGGAAGGTGGAGGCGCCCATGGCTTCGGGCATGGTCGAGCCGCCGCCGCGATTCGTGTTCAGCGCCCGCATGATGCGGCCCGGCCGCGAATCCAGCAGCCGCGTGACGCCCAGGGCCGCCAGCAGGGCCGCCAGCCAGATCAGCAGATAGATGCGGCGCTCGCTCTGGAAGCTGAAATCGCCGAGGTGGATAGCCGGCAGGCCCAGCAGGCCGTCGTACTTGCCCAGCGCCTCGAGATTGCCAATCAGGTAGTACAGGGCCAGACACCAGCAGATGGTGGCCAGCGGCAGGTAGTGGCCCGACATGCGCAACGTCAGCAGGCCGATGACAAGGGCCAGCACCAGCGTGATGGCCAGCCCGGCCACCAGGCCCAGCCACGGCGAAAGCTCCAAGGCATTGCACAGATAGCCGGTGGCATAGGCACCGACGCCGGCAAAGGCCGCCTGGCCAAAGGAGGTGAGGCCACCGACGCCGGTCAGCAGCACCAGGCCGAGCACGACGAGGGAGGACAGGCCGATGTAGTTGAGCTGGGTGATCCAGAAGTCGGGCACCGGTGCAAAGGGCAGCACCAGCAGCACGACGGCGGCGGCGATCGAGAGATGCGTGCGCGTCATCGTTCAATGCTCCTCATGGTGCGGGTCGACAAACGACCGCCAGAGGAGGATGGGCAGGATCACCGTGAAGACGATGACCTCCTTGAAGGCGCTGGCCCAGAAGGAGCCGAAGCTCTCGATGAGGCCAACGCCGAGGGCGCCGGCCAGGGCCATGGGGAAGCTGGCCAGGCCGCCGAAGACGGCGGCGACGAAGCCCTTGAGGCCGATCAGGAAGCCGGTGTCGTAATAGATGGTGGTCGACGGCGAGATCAGCAGCCCCGACAGCGCGCCGATGAAAGCTGCCATCGTGAAGGTCTGGCTGCCGGCGGCGTCGCCCGAGATGCCCATCAGCCGCGCGCCGGTGCGGTTGACGGACGTGGCGCGCAAGGCCTTGCCGGTCAGCGTGCGCTCGAAGAAGACGAACAGGGCCACGATGAGGGCGATGGAAGCGCCGAAGATGATCAGCGTCTGGCCCGTCAGGCTCAGCGGGCCGGCGTCGAAGCGCGCCTCCCAGAAGGCCGGCGTGCGATAGCCCTCCGCGCCGAAGAACACCAGGCCCACGCCGGTCAGTGCGAAGTGCACGCCGACGGAGACGATGAGCAAGGTCAGCACGCTGGCGCCGGACAGGGCGCGGTAGGCCAGGCGGTAGAGCAGCGGGCCCATGGCGGTGACGATGGCGAGCGCCAAGATGACCTGCAGCCACAAGCCGGGCTGGCGCTGCAGCAGCCAGGGCACGGCGATCGCGAGCGCCACGGGCAGGCCCAAGGTCATGACCAGGGCGTTCTTGAAGCGAGCCATCGGCCAGCGTTCTCGCAGGCCCTGCACCACGTCCAGCACCGCCACCGCGACGGCCATCATCAGCAGCAGCCACAAGGTGCCGGGCACCCTGCCCATCTGCATGGCCGCCAGCGTCAGCGCGCCAAAGGCGACGAATTCGCCCTGCGGAATGAAGATGACACGGGTGACCGAGAACACCAGCACCAGGGCCAGGGCGACGAGGGCGTAGATGGCCCCGTTGGTCAGGCCGTCGAGGCCGAGGATGGCGGCGATGGTGAGGTCCATGGCGGCTGGGTCGTGAAGGCCCGCCCATGGTATCGGTGATTTGCCGACCGAACGGTCGGGAAATCACTCAGGGCGCGTCAATCGCCCGGCTTGTCGGCGCTCTCCTTGGGCGTCTTGGCCAGGGTCCAGCGGCCGCCGCCGGTCAGCTTCAGCACATGGCGGTGGAAGCCGGCCACGGCGGCGCGGTGGGCAATGCTGATCATCGTCGTGCCGCGCTGGGCCAGCCGCTGGTACAGGCGCTTCTGGTTGGCGTCGTCCAGGGCGCTGGTGGCTTCGTCCAGGATGGCCACGCGCGGCGCGTGCACCAGCAGGCGGGCAAAGGCCAGACGTTGCTGCTCGCCGCCGCTGAGCAGCTTCTCCCAGTCCTCGTTGCGGTCCAGGCCGCTGTCGCCTTCGGCCAGATGGCGCAGCTGCACCTCGTCGAGGATCTTGAACAAGGCCTCGTCCTCCAGCTCCGTCTGGGTGCTGGGATAAATGAGCTGGCTGCGCAGGGTGCCGACCTGCAGATAAGGCCGCTGCGGCAGGAAGAAAACGTCCTCGCGCGGCGGATGCGAGACCTGGCCGCTGCCCTGCGTCCACAGGCCGGCGATGGCGCGCAACAGCGAACTCTTGCCCGTCCCGCTGGCGCCGGTGATGAGCAGCGAACCGCCCTCGGGCACGCGCAGATTGAGCTTTTCGACCAGCACGCGCTCGCTGCCCGGCGCGTGCACGGTCAGGTCCTTGATGTCCAGCTCGCTGCCCTCCTCGCGGGCGATGCCGGCTTCGGGCGGCGCGGCGTCCAGCACCGCGGCCATGGCATGCAGGCGGTCGATGCCGGCGACGAAGCGCGACAGGCTTTCGAAGTTGTCGATGATCAGCGACACCGCGCCCAGCACGGCCGCAAAGGCGCCGCCGGCCTGCACCGCCTGGCCCACCTCGAGCCGCCCCCCCAGCACATCGCCGGCCAGCACGACACAGGGCACCAAGAGGCTGACCTGGCTGAAGCCGCGCTGGAACAGGTTGAGGCCGAATTGCGCGCGGATCAGCTTGCGGGTGTTCAGCAAGGCGGCGCGCAGGCGCTGATCCAATTGGTGGCGTTCCTGCTTTTCGCCGCCGTAGAAGGCGATGGACTCGGCGTTCTCGCGCACCCGCATCAGCCGGAAGCGGAAGTCTGCCTCGCGCTTGAGCTGCCAGTAGTTCAGGCGGATCAGCGGCCGGCCGAACAGGCCCAGCGACAGCAGCGTGCCGGCCAGCGCATAGACGACGAGGAAGCCCACCAGCATGTGCGACAGCGACCACAGCACCGCGCTGAAGGCCACCAGCTGCATCAGCGAGCCCAGCATGATGAGCAGGAAGTTCAGCGAGCGCCCGGTGAAGGTGTTGACGTCCTCGGTGATGCGCTGGTCCGGGTTGTCGATGTCGTCGCCGGCCAGGTGGAAATAACGGCGCTCGCGCAGATAGCCGTCAAGGAAGCGGTGCGTCAGCCAGCGCCGCCAGTCGTTGGCATAGGCGTCGCGGGCGTAGTAGTAGGTGGCGAAGACCGGTACTGCAAAGGCGATGACCCACAGCATGGCGCGCACGGCGGCCCAAAAGCGGTCTTCATTGCGCGCGGCCAGCGCCGAGGTCAGCTCGCCGGTCTGGTTGTTCAGCAGCACGGCAAGCTGCGTGTCGGCCAGCATCAGCACGATGATGCCGGCCAGGAAGGTCCAGGCCCACACCTTGCGATCGCCCTTCCAGTAGGGCTTGGCCACGGTCAGGAAACGTTGCAGCGCGGAGGCTTGAGCGGCGGCCATGAGAGAAGCTGTGAGTTATGTATCAAGGCTAGCGAGCGCCCGACGGCGGGCCTGTCGGACGGCATGCCGAGGCAGGCAAAGCAAAGGCGCCCTCGTGAGGGCGCCTTGCGATTGACGACGGTGACGATCAGCCGTTGCGCGTGACGGTCAGCTGGTTGTTCACCTGCTTCACACCATCGACCGCCTGGACCAGCGTCGTGGCGCGTTCGCGGGCCTTCGCGTCGGGCGCCTGGCCGGACAGGGTCACCTGGCCATCGCGGGTGTCGACATTGATCTGCGTCGCCTTGAGCTGGTCATCGGCCACCAGGGCCGCATTGACCTTGGCGGTGATGCCCATGTCCGACGTGACCTGGGCCGTCTTGTCGGCGGCCTCGTGCGCCGACATGCGGGCGTCGGCCATCAGCTCGCGGCTTTCGCGCTTGGCGTCGGCGGTCGCGTTTTCGACGCGCTGGCCGGCGCTCAATTCATCGTCGGGCTGCTGCTTGCTGCAGGCGCCCAGGGCGGTGACGAGCGCAAGTGAGGCCAGCAGAGGCATTCGGGCAGAGCTAAGCATGGGGAATCCTTTCGGTGCAAGGCCTTGAAGACCGGTCCACCAACTTTGGGCGCTGCCGAGCGATATGGGCTTCAGTCCACGCGCCGATCGCGTGTGGGACCCGACCGACAGGGCCGGCGTCCTACAGGCACGGGGGCCGCAGTCCCACGCGGCGCAGCGCCATCGGCCGCGAGCATGTCCGCATGAGAGTCGCCGTCACCCTTGCCGGCGCCGTCGCGCTGGTCGCCGTTGCTGCCGTGGGCATGGACCTGGCCGGTTGGCCCGGGCTTGCGCCCTGGCTGGCTGCCCGGGCCGATCGCGGCCTCGACATGGACGGCGCAGCGCGCCTGCACCTGCTGTTCAAGCCGCGGCTTCAGGCGGGCCAGCTGCGTGTCACAGGGACGGGCGGGCAGGCCCTGGCTGAAGCCCGCGACGTCGAGTTGCACTGGCAATGGGGCGACATCTGGGAATGGCGCCATGGTGCGCCGCTGCGGCTGCGCCTCGTGCACGCCGAGTCGCTGTCGCTGAACTGGCAGCGCGATGCCGCGGGGCACACCGCCTGGCCCGTGCAATCGTCGGGTGCCAAGGACGAGCCGGCCGAGCTGCCGCAGATCGACCATCTCGTCATCCGCCATGGCACCGCCAGCCTGGACGATGCCCCCATGCTGCTGAAGGGCGACGCCCGTTTCGCCACCCAGGCCGACGGTCACTGGACCGCCGACCTGAAGGGCATGCTGCGCGGCCAGCAGCTCGCATTGAAGGCCGAAGCCGGCGCGGGCCTCGCCCTGCTGGCGCCTGCCGAGTCCGGCCTGCCCCCCGTCAAGCTGCGCGCCGAGCTGACCCAGCGCGACGGCCGCATCGCCTTTGACGGCACGGCCGCCTCGCTGCTGGATGCGCGCTCGCTGGACGGCCAGCTGCAAGTGCGCGGCAACTCCCTGGCCGACGTCGGCCGCCCCTTCGGCATCGCCCTGCCCAGCACGCCGCCGCTGGAGCTGTCGGGCCGGCTGCAGCATGCCTCGGGCGTCTGGCAGCTGGGCAATGCCAAGGCCCGGGTGGGCCAAAGCCATCTGGCCGGCGATTTCAGCTACGACATGCGCCAGAAGCGCCCTCAGCTGAGCGGCATGCTGCGCGGCGGCCCACTGCGCCTGGCCGACCTGGGCCCGGCCGTCGGGACCGATGCCGCGCCCAGCCGCTCGGGCCGTGTGCTGCCCGACCGGCCGCTGGACATGCCTTCGCTGAACACCATGGACGCCCGCGTCGCCGTGGCGCTGAACCAGCTCGATCTCGGCACGCCCAAGCTCGCGCCGCTGGCGCCGGTCAACACCAGCATCGTGCTGGAAAACGGCGTGCTGAGACTGGAGAACTTCAATGCCGGCGTGGCCGGCGGCGAGATCGCCGGCTCGCTGAATCTGGACACCCATCCCAGCCCACCGCAATGGAAGGTGCATGCCGACGTCCGTGGCGTCGCCATCGAGCAATGGTTCAAGTTCGAAGCCAAGAGCCTGAGCGCCCACCCGGTGACGGGCCGGGTGCGCGCCGACGTCGATGTGCAGGGCCAGGGCCGCAGCACGGCCGAGCTGCTGGGCAGCCTGAATGGGCCCGTGCACCTGCAACTCGACAAGGGCAGCATCTCCCATCTGCTGACCGAAGCCACCGGCCTGGACCTGGCCCAGGGCCTGGGCATCCTGCTGCGCGGCGACAAGAACCTGGCGCTCAACTGCGCGCGGCTGGACGGCAGCTTCAAGGCCGGCGTGCTGAGGCCGCGCTCCGCTGTCGTCGACAACCGCGACAGCCGCATCGACATCGACGGCCGCATCAACCTCAGCGACGAGACCCTGGACCTGCGCGTCGTCGCCAAGCCCAAGGACTTCTCGCTGTTGACGCTGCGCTCGCCGGTGCGCGTGCAGGGCACGTTGGGCGACCCGCGCATCGCGCTGGAGGGCAAGGCCCTGGGCGGCAAGGCCATCGCGGCCATCGCGCTGGGGGCGCTGGCACCGCCGGCCGCCCTGCTGGCCTTTGTGGACCCGGGCGAGGACCTGCCGCCCGTCAGTTGTGATGGCCCGGCACCCAGCCCGCGTGCCGACGCCGCCCAGCCAGCTGTAACAGCGTCGGCGACTTCCTACCCGGCCGCGCGGCGCGGGCCGGCACCCCGGTTGCAGAGCCGGCAATAGATTAACGATGCCAACAGCCCAAGGAGAATTCTCATGCTGCGTTACGCGATCATCTTTTTCGTTGTCGCCCTCGTGGCGGCCCTGTTCGGCTTTGGCGGCATTGCCGCCAGCGCCGCAGGCATTGCCCAACTGCTGTTCTACGGCTTCATCATCCTGGCGATCATCAGCCTGGTGGTCGGCCTGATCCGCAGGTAGATGTAGAAAAAGGCGCGGCCCTCATCGGGCCGCGCCTTTTTTTCGTCTGTACTTTTCAGCGTCCGCGGTGGGGCTGCTCGTGAACCGCATCGAGAAACTCACGCAGCGTGCCATTGCAAGGGCCTTGCGGGCAGATGAAAAGGCCTTCCGCTTCCGCCGGCACGTCGACCGGGAAGCCCAGCACGCGCAGCGAATTCACGGCATCACCGCACAGGGCCACCGTGCGTCCGCAGCGCCAGGCCATCTTCAGCAGGGCCTGCAGCCTGGCGCAGCCCGTGGGGGCAGCCCAGGCATCGGAATTCAGCACGATGAGGCCGTCTGCCCAGTCGGCCTCGACCGGCGGCTCGCCGAACTCGTCGTCCAGGCGCCAATCCAGGCGGTGCACGCGCCGATCGGTGGCCAGCACGGCGAGATCGTCCTCGCTGGCCTGCACCACGTCGGCGGTGCCGACGACGCAGATCAGCACATCGGAAGCCTGGGAGGGGGGCTTTTGGAGTTCGGGCGGGCAGTCGCTAATGGCGTTCATGGTGCGGCTCCGGATTGAGGGATGCTGCAACTCTCGCGCCGCCGCCGTCGCCATGGCGTGAGCCCCCGGCGCGATGCCATGTAGGACACGGCCTAGGGGCCGAGGTGCTTTTCCACCATGTGGTCGACGTTGTCCGCCAGTCGCGCCAGCAGGTCGGCCAGGGCCTGCACCTCCTCGGTGCTGAAACCCTGCAGCGCCTCGGTGCCCAGGGCCTGCATGACGCCCTTGGCCTTGGGCATGCGCTCCACGCAGGCCGCCGTCAACGAAATGAGGCGGCTGCGACCGTCCTCGGGGTCGGGCAGGCGCTCGACCAGGCCGTCCCTCTCCATGCGGTTGAGCAGCTGGGCCATGCTGGGCTGCTCGACATTGGCCAGGCGAGCCAGTTCGGCCTGGGAGCGCGGCCGGCCGTCCTTCAGCGCCATCAGCACCGGCAGTTGGCCCAGCGCAAATCCCTGGTCACGCAACAACTGGTCGGCCATGCGCTGGAAGCCGCGGTGCACATGGCCGATCAGCTTCAGCGGTGGCATGGAAGGACGGGACTCGGGCATGGCGGTTGCTGTTGAACGCTCGGAAAGGACCGATGAACAGCCCTTGACTTTACATAGGCCCCTATCTTAATATGAATAGGAACCTATTCAATCCCGTCGCCTCCGTGCCGCCCTGCTGCCATGTCTGGGCCGGTGCCTGAGGACACTGCAGCGGCCCTGTCTGCCGCCGCCCACCGAGCCCACCCATGCCCCAAGCCAGTACCACCGCCGCCGCGCCCGGCGCCGCCCCTCCGCCCAGCTTCACGCCCTACCAGCGTTTCGCCACCGGCCTGCTGACGCTGCTGCAGTTCGCCGTCATCCTGGACTTCATGATCATGTCGCCGCTGGGCGCCATGATCATGCCGGCCATGTCGATGTCGGCCCAGCAGTTCGGCCTCGTCGTGTCGGCCTATGCCTTCAGCGCCGGCATCTCCGGCATCCTGACCGCCGGCTTTGCCGACCGCTTCGACCGCAAGAAGCTGTTGCTGTTCTTCTTCGGCGGCTTCCTGCTCGGCACGCTGTGGTGCGGCCTCGCGGGCAGCTTCGAATCGCTGCTGCTGGCGCGCGTCGTCACCGGCCTGTTCGGCGGCGTCATCGGCTCCATCGTCATGGCCATCGCGGCCGACCTGTTCGAGCCGGCCTTGCGCGGCCGCGTCATGGGCCTGCTGCAAGGCGGCTTCGCGGCCAGCCAGGTGCTCGGCCTGCCCTTCGGCCTGTACCTGGCCACGCACTGGAGCTGGCATGCGCCCTTCCTGGCCCTGGTGGCCTTCGGCGCCGTCGGCGGCCTGCTGATCGCCTGGCGCATGCAGCCGGTCGACGCCCATCTGAAGCTGCAGAACGACCGCAGCGCCTTCGCCCACCTCTGGCACACCGTGGCCGTGAAGCGCCATCTGCATGCCTTCCTGATCACGGCCCTGCTGACGACGGGCGGCTTCATGATCATGCCGTTCGCCAGCGCCTTCTCGGTCAACAACGTCGGCATCGACCTGGCCCACCTGCCCATCGTCTATCTCGTCACCGGCATCAGCACGATGTTCGTCGCGCCGCTGGTGGGCCGCCTTGTCGACCGCCTCGGCCCGCTGCCTGTCTTCTTCACAGGCAGTGCCGTCACCATCGCCATGGTGGCCATCTACACGCGGCTGGGCCCCTCGTCGCTGACGACGCTGGTCATCGTCAACGTCGTGCTGTTCGCCGGCATTTTCTCGCGCATGGTGCCCTGGCAGGTCGTCGTCACCGGCATCCCGGCGCCCGAGCAGCGCGGCGCCTTCACGGCCATCAACGCCGCGCTTCAGCAGCTGGCTGGCGGCCTCGCGGCCCTGGTGTCAGGCCATATCGTGACCATTGGCGCGGACGGCAAGCTGGCGCATTTCCCCTGGGTAGGCAATGTGCTGATAGTCACGACGCTGATCGTCTGCGTGCTGCTGTGGCTGCTGCAAAAAAACAGCCCTAAGCAAATTCCACGGTGACCAGCAGGCCGCGGCCTTCGGGCCCGGCTTCCAGGCGGATGCTGGCGCCGTTGCGCGCCGCCGCGCGCTCCGCAATCGCCAGCCCCAGGCCGCTGCCGCTCTGTTCCTGGCCGGGGATGCGGTAGAAACGCTCGAACACGCGCTGACGCAGGGCTTCGGCAATGCCGGGGCCCTGGTCGCTGAAGCTCAGAGCGCAGCCGCCACTCTCCCGCGCCGTGAGGCGCACGGCGATGCGCCCGTTCTCCGGCGAGTACTTGATCGCGTTGCTGATCAGGTTGTCCACCAGGGCCCAGACCGTCTCCTGGTGCAGGGGCCGCTCGCAGGCCGAGTCGGCGTGGAAATCGATCTCGATGCCGCGCTGCACCGCCAGCGGCGCGGCGGCGGCCAGGCGGTCGCGCACCAGGGTCTCCAGCGACAGCACCGGCAACGCCTCCTCCGCATCCGAACGCGCCCTCTCCAGCGACAGCAGCTGCTGCACCAGGTGGTTGGCCCGTGCCACGCCATCGCGCAGGCCGGCGCCGACCTCGGCTCGGCGCTGCACATCGCCATTGGGGCTCTGCAGCAGATGGGCATTGATCTGGATGGCGGCCAGCGGCGTCTTCAGCTCATGCGCGGCGTCGGACAGGAACTCGTGCTCATGCTCGATGCGCCGCCTCAAGCGCGTCATCAGGTGGTTGATGGCCGTCACCAGGGGCGAGAGCTCGCGATAAGTCGTGTCGGGCAGCGGCGTCAGGTCCTGGGCCGAGCGGTTCTCGATGGCCGAGGCAAAGGTACGCAGCGGCTTCAGGCCCATGCCGATGATGAACCAGGCCGGCAGCAGCAGCAGGGGCAGGCTGAAGATGCTGGAACGCAGCAGAAAGCTGACGCCCGAGAAGCTCAGCATCCAGCGGTCATCCACCTCATGGCTGCGCTCGACGACGAGACCGCTGGCCGCATCCCTCTCCACGGCCTGCACCCAGGCATTGCCCTCGTGCTCGGTGCCGGGCAGGGGCAGCGCATCGGGCAGGGCCGGCCTCGAGTTGTAGACCAGCTCGCCGCGTTGCCAGACGCGGACCCGCACCTGCGAGTGGTAGTCGAGCTGGCGGAACATCTCGGCGCGCACCACCTCGAGGGCCTCGGCAGCCTCACGCAGCCGCCGGGGCTGGTCACCGATGTCGACCAGGTGCAGCAGCAGTTCGCGGGCGTGGGCCGAGTTCTCGCTGGCCGTACGCGAGCGCTGCGTCTCGCGCGCCTCCCAGGCCACGTACAGGAACCCCGCCAGCGCCACGAAAAGGGTGACCGCACTGAAGCCGAACAGCAGCCGCCGGAACAGCGACTGTTCAGGGAGGGGCCTGTTCATACGGCGGCAACGGGTCGCGTTGAGGCTGGCAAGGCCGCGAGCAAGGCGCAAAGCGGAGCCAGGTTGGGTACCCGGCGAGCATTTGCAACGCCACGCGCGGCCTTGCCAGCCTCAACCCGAAGGAAAGCCCCGCCGCCCAGCGCCACTGCGCGTTGCACCGCTTGCCCGCACATCAGAGCGGGCGGCGCGATGCGCCTTGATTGGCACCGGGGGGCGGGTCTTCGCGACCCATTGCCGTCGCATGAGCAGGCCCCTGGCCGCTCTGCATCATGTAGCCCACGCCGCGCACCGTGCGGATGTGGCCGTCACCGATCTTCTTGCGCAGATTGGAGATGTGCACGTCCAGCGTCGCGCCGTCGCTGAAGGGCAGCACGCGGCGCTCCAGCTCGGCGCGCGTCAGCACACGGTCGCTTTGCTTCATCAACGTCAGCAGCAGCGCGTACTCGGTCTTGGACAGGGTGATGGCCGCGCCATCCAGCGTCACCCGCATGCGCTTCTCTTCCAGCGCCAGGTTGCCGAAATTCCACAGCGCCTCGGCCTCGCCGTGGGCGCCGCTGCGACGCAGGATGGCGCGCAGCCGCACCAGCAGCTCGGGGATCTCGAAGGGCTTGATGAGGTAGTCGTCGGCGCCGTTGTCGAAGCCCTTGAGCCGGTCCTGCAGCCCGTCGCGCGCCGTGATGATGAGGACGGGCACGGTCAGGCCGGCCGCGCGCAGGCGCTTGAGCACCTCGTTGCCGTCACCGTCGGGCAGGCCGAGATCGAGCAGCACGGCGTCGAAATCCTCCGCCTGCAGCCTCTGGACGGCGTCATGGGCCATGCGCACCCAGACCACCTCGTGGCCCTCGTCCTTGAACACCGTCAGCAGGGCCTGGCCGATGTTGAGGTCGTCTTCGATCAGATAGATCTTCACGCCGGGAAGTCTAGCGGCGCATGCCCTGAATGTGGCTTGGGCGAAACGCTCAAACCGACCGCAAAACGGACTGGAAAGCCGATGGATAAAGGCCAAAACAGGAATCTTCAGGGTTTCTTCAGCGCCGCCTGAAAGTTGTCTATAGAGATTCTTCAGCGGCTCACGCTCCGGATTGCGCGGCCTTCCCACAATCGTGAGCATGGCGGCCGTTCACCTGACACGCCGGACTCGCGATCCGGTGGTCGTCGGCAGAACCGGACCCGACCACTACAACATTCGAGAGGCAAACCCATGGCTCATCTGCCAGCCGCACGAGCGCCGCGCCAGCCGCGAGCGCGCGGGCTCCACACCACCCTCCCCCGTCTGCAGCCGATCACGCGCGCCTGCGCCCTGCTGCTGTTGGGCAGCTCCGTCGCCCAGGCCCAGGAGGCCGCGCCGCAATCGCTGGAGACCGTCGTCGTGACGGGCATCCGCAAGAGCGTCGAGGACTCCATCGCCGTCAAGCGCAACAACTCCTCCATCGTCGAGGCCATCTCGGCCGAAGACATCGGCAAGCTGCCCGACGTGACGGTGGCCGAGTCCCTGGGCCGCGTCAGCGGCATCGCCGTGCAGCGCAGCAAGGTCAACGGCAAGGCCGCCGGCGTCAGCGTGCGCGGCATGGCCCCGGCCTTCGGCGGCTCGCTGTTCAACGGCCGCGAAGTCGCCTCCACCAGCGATGCGCGCAGCCCCGAGTTCGACCTCTTCCCGGCCGAGCTGCTGGCCAGCCTGCTGATCTACAAGACACCCGACGCCGGCCTGGTCGGCCAGGGCCTGTCGGCCACCGTCGACATGCGCACCATCCGCCCGCTGGACTACGGCAGGCGCACCATCGCCGTCAGCGCGCGCAAGGAGCGCATCGGCGAGGACTCCGGCGTCGAGGTCGGTTCGGGGAACCGCACCAGCCTGGTCTATGTGGACCAGTTCGCCAACAAGACCCTGGGCGTGGCCGTGGCGCTGAGCCGTTCGCGCGAAGACAACGGCGGCGAACAGCGCTTCGACAGCTGGGGCGGCTATGCGCCGCAAATCGACTACAACGGCCAGCAGGTCGCCGTGCCCGGCGGCTTCAAGTACGAGACCCAGCGCCGCCAGAGCACCCGCGACGGCGCCACGCTGACGCTGCAGTACAAGCCCAACAGCGAGTTCAAGACCACGACCGACGTCTTCTATGGCGCCGGCACCGAGAAGACCAAGCAGACCGGCCTGGAAGGCGCCATCGCCTACGGCGCGGGCGTCTACGACCCCAACGGCTCGCTCAGCAACGCGACCATCGCCAACGGCGTGGCGACCAGCGGCACCATCAACAACTACAAGGGAGTGGTGCGCAACCACATGTTCTCGAACAAGGACCGCCTGCTGGCCCTGGGCGTGAACAGCGAACTGAAGACCGGCGACTGGCGCTGGGAGGCCGACCTGTCGCGCTCCCATGGCGTCAAGAACCTCAGCAACTTCGAGACGACGGCCGGCCAGCCTGGCAACACGCCGGCCGCCCAGCTCGCCAGCATCAGCTGGACGGGCTTCAACGGCAGCAACTTCGCCGACGTGAAGTACACGACCAGCGGCAACTTCGCCGACCGCAACTTCGCGCTGCTCACCGACGTCGACGGCTGGGGCGGTGGGCCCGCCACGCCCCAAGCCGGCTATGCGTCCCTGCCCACCATCGACGACAAGCTGACCAGCGTGCGCCTGACCGCCCACCACGATCTCGAGTGGGGCCCCATCGTCGGCAGCAAGTTCGGCATCAACCTGAGCAAGCGCGACAAATCCCGCACCGGCGACGAAGGCCGGCTGTCCATCCTGAACGGTGCCGACGGCTATGCCACGGCCAAGATCCCCGGCACGACAACGGCCCTCGCCGGCGCCTCGGGCATCGAGGTGGCATCCTGGGACCCGACCGGGTCGCTGGGCAGTGTCTACGCCATCAACCGCTGGGTGGACGCGACCGTGCTGTCGCGCAACTGGACGGTGGGCGAGAAGGTCGCCACGGCCTATGCCCAGGCCGACCTGAGCGGCGAGCTCGGCGGCCTGCCCTACAGCGGCAATGTCGGCCTGCAGCTGGCGCACACCAACCAGACCTCCAGCGGCAACCAGGTCGACCTGGCCAAGTGCACCGGCATCACCGTCGAGACCTGCCCCTATGTCGTGCGAACCGACGGCACCAGCTACTACCACCTGCTGCCGTCGCTGAACCTGACCTTCGAGCTCGGCAACCAGCAGCTGCTGCGCCTGGGCGCCGGCAAGCAGGTGGCGCGCGCCAACCTCGACAACATGAAGGCCAGCCTGGACTTCGGCGTGCAGAACGCGACGGCCGTTCAGCCGGCGCTGACGGGCTTCTCCGGCAACCCCAAGCTCAAGCCCTATGCGGCCAAGGCCCTGGACCTGTCCTACGAGAAGTACTTTGACAAATACGGCTACATCAGCCTGGCGGCCTTCTTCAAGAAGCTGGACAACTACGTCATCAACGCGCCGCGCGAGTTCGACTTCGCGCCCTACACCAGCGCCACGACGCCGCTGCCCGACAAGGGCCCGTACAAGGGTTCGACCATCGGCTTCCTGACCCAGCCCGTCAACGGCCAGGGCGGCAACATGCACGGCTTCGAACTGGCCATCAACCTGCCGGGCCGCATGGCCTTCGACTGGCTGGACGGCTTCGGCGCCCAGATCAACCACTCGTACACCTCGAGCTCGGTGCGCCTGCCCACCAGCGGCTTCGTGTCGCCGCAGAACGGGCCGGTGTTCGCGGGTGTGGTCAATGAGATCGGCCTGCCGGGCCTGTCCAAGAACGTGACGACGCTGCGCCTGTACTACGAGAAGCACGGCTTCCAGATCGCCTGGGCGGCGCACAAGCGCTCGGACTTCATCGGCCAGATCCTGGACTACCGCAGCGACTCGCAGTTCACCTTCATCCGCGGCGAGACCATCGTCGATGCGCAGGTGGGCTATGAGTTCCAGGAGGGGTGGCTCAAGGGCCTGTCCGTGCTGCTGCAGGGCCACAACATGACCAACACGCCCTTCCAGGAGTTCACGACCGACCGCAACGTCATCACCAACAAGGTGGTGTACGGGAAGACGTATCGCTTGGGACTGAACTACAGGTTCTGAGGTCGGGCCGAGGGCAGCCCACTGCGGGCTGCCCGACGCCTAACGAAGGACCAGCCGCTTGCAAGCGGCTGGGCATGAGCCTTCAGTCCATGCCGCGCCCGGATCCGGGCGCGGCATTCACCGCCTGACATCGTGACAAAACTTCTCCAAGCGCTTGCCGCTGCCCTGCTGGCATGCGCCGGCACCGCCTTTGCCGCGCCTCTCGCCGTTGACCAGCCCAAGCCCTATGTGCAGGTCCAGCACCCGGCCTGGGCCCGCAATGCGACGCTTTATCAGATCAACACGCGCCAATTCACGCCCGAGGGCACGCTGCGCGCTGCCGAAGCCCAGCTGCCGCGGCTCAAGACCCTGGGCGTGGACATCCTGTGGCTGATGCCCATCCACCCCATCGGCGAGAAGCACCGCAAGGGCACTCTCGGCAGCCCTTACGCCGTGAGCGACTACCTCGCGGTCAACCCCGAGCTGGGCACGCTGGCCGACCTGAAGCGCTTTGTCGCCACCGCTCACTCGCTCGGGCTGAAGGTCATCCTCGACTGGGTCGGCAACCACACCGCCTGGGACAACGTGCTCGTCAAGAGCCACCCCGACTGGTACGACCGCGACGAGCTTGGCCATTTCCGCCCCACGCCCTGGTACGACTGGGACGACATCATCGACCTCGACTACGACCAGCCGGGCCTGCGCCGCTACATGACCGACGCCATGAAGTACTGGGTGCGCGAGGCCGGCGTTGACGGCTACCGCGTGGATGCGGCCGGTCTGTCGCCGCTGGACTTCTGGGAGCAGACCGCCAGGGAGCTGCGCGCCATCAAGCCCGTCTTCCTGCTCGCCGAATGGGAAAGCCGCGACCTGCACGCCAAGGCCTTCGACGCCACCTATTCCTGGACCTGGTGGGATGCGATGAAGCTCATCGCCGAGGGCCGTGCCGACGCGACTTCCCTCTATCCCTATTACGCCTGGAACCGCAAATTCTTCCCGCGCGAGGCCTATCGCCTGCTCTACACCACCAACCACGACAAGAACGCCTGGGAAGGCACGGAGCATGAGATCTTCGGCGCCGGCGCACCGGCCGCCACCGTGCTGAGCTTCATCAGCGAAGGCCTGCCGCTGATCTACAACGGCCAGGAAGCCGGCAACAGAAAGCGCCTGGCCTTCTTCGAGCGCGACCCCATCACATGGAAGGACGCGCCCGAAGGCGAGCTGCTGAAGCAACTCATCGCGCTGAAGAAGCGCAACACCGCGCTGTGGAACGGCGCGGACGGCGCCGTCATGGAGCCGGTGGCCAACAGCGCGCCCAAGCAGGTGTTCAGCTTTGTGCGCGGCAATGGCAAGGACAAGGTCGTTGCGGTCTTCAACCTCTCGGCCCAGCCGGTTGACGTGGTGCTGAAGGGCAGCCGCCATGCAGGCCGCTACCTGGACTTCAACGACGGCGCGGCCGTGAAGCTCGAAGACGGCAGCTCGCTGCCCCTGCCCGCCTGGGGTTGGCGCGTGCTGGTGCAGTGATGCAGCAGAACAACCTGAACACTGTCGTCATCGTCGGCGGCGGCACGGCCGGCTGGATGACAGCCGCGGCGCTGGCCAAGGTGACCCACGGCCGCGTGACCATCCGACTGGTCGAGTCCGAGGAGATCGGCACCGTCGGCGTCGGCGAATCGACCATCCCGATGATCCGGCACTTCAACCAGCTGCTCGGCATCGACGAAAACGAGTTCATGCGCGAGACCCAGGCCACGTTCAAGCTGGGCATCGAGTTCCTCGACTGGGACGCCCTGGGCGACCGCTATCTGCATGCCTTCGGCCAGATCGGTCACCGCTCCACCACGCTGCCCTTCCACCACTACTGGCTGCGCATGCACCAGGCCGGCCTCGCGCCGGACCTGTGGGCCCATTCGATCAACGGTGCGGCCGCCCGCGCCCACCGCTTCATGCGGGCCGACAGCAGTCTTGGCGCTTCGCCGCTGGCCGAGATCGTGCACGCCTTCCATATCGACGCCGGCCTCTATGCGCGTTATCTGCGCCGCTACGCCGAAAAGCTGGGCGTGCAACGCACGGAGGGTCGCGTGCTGGATGCTCAGTTGCATGCCGAGACCGGCCATGTGCAGAGTGTTCGCATGGCCGGCGGCGCACTGATCGAAGGCGATCTCTTCATCGACTGCTCGGGCTTCCGCGGCCTGCTGATCGAGCAGGCGTTGAAGACCGGCTACGAGCACTGGAACCACTGGCTGCCCTGCGACCGCGCCGTCGTCGTCCCCAGCGCCAGGGGCGCTGACCTGCTGCCCTTCACCCGCGCCACCGCACGCCCCGCCGGCTGGCAATGGCGCATCGGCCTGCAGCACCGCACCGGCAACGGCCATGTCTACAGCAGCCAGACCATGGGCGACGACGAGGCCGCGGCACTGCTGATGCGCAACCTCGACGGCGAGGCCCTGGCCGAGCCGCGCGTGCTGCGCTTCGAGAGCGGCCGCCGCCGCAAGGTCTGGAACCGCAACGTCATCGCCATCGGCCTGGCCTCGGGCTTCATGGAACCGCTGGAGTCGACCTCCATCCATCTCGTGCAGTCGGCCATCTCGCGCCTGATCCAGTTCTTCCCCGACCGCGGCTTCAACATCGCCGACGTCGCCGAGTTCAACCGCCAGAGCGACTTCGAGACCGAACGCATCCGCGACTTCCTGATCCTGCACTACCACGCAACCACGCGCAGCGACACCAGCTTCTGGAACCACGTCCGCACCATGGACGTGCCCGACACGCTGCAGAACAAGCTCGACCTGTGGCGCGCCAGCGGCCGCATCGTGCGCCACGGTGACGAGCTGTTCTCCGAGGTCGGCTGGCTGCAGGTGCTGCATGGCCAGGGCATCCGCCCGCGGGCCCACCACCCGCTGGCCGACGCCCTGTCGGAAAGCGAAATCAGCGACTATCTGGAGGACACCCGGGCCGTCATCCAGCGCTGCGTCGCGCAGATGCCCAGCCATGCGGACTTCATCCAGGCTCACTGCGCCGCCGCCAAGGATCTCGAGACATGCTGACCCGTCGCCTGTTTGCACTCCTCGCCTTCGTCCTCTGCACCACGGCCCGCGCCGACGAAACCGTCGCCACCGTCACGTCGCCCGACAAGCAGCTGGTCGTCACGCTGCAACTGACGGGCGAGGGACGCCTGGCCTACCGCGTCGACCGCGCCGGCAAGCCCCTGGTCAACGCCTCGCGCCTGGGGCTGCTGCTGACCAATGCTCACCAGCTGGACGGCGGCTTCAAGCTGGTCGGCCAGCAGACCACCGAACACGACGAGACCTGGGAGCAGCCCTGGGGCGAGAGCCGGCGCGTGCGCAGCCACTACCGCGAGCTGATGGTGGAGCTGTCCCAGCCCGGCCAGGGTGGCCGCAGCATGGGCCTGCGCTTTCGCGTCTTCAACGACGGCTTCGGCTTTCGCTACGAACTGCCCGAGCAGGCCCAGCTTCCCATCACCCGCATCAGCGACGAACTGACCGAGTTCGACATCGCCGAGCCGGCCACGGCCTGGTGGATCCCGGCCGGCGAGGCCCTGGTGCTGGAATACCCGGTGCAGCGCACACCGCTGGCCGAAGTCGGCCTGGCCAACACGCCGCTGACGATGCGCACGAGAAGCGGCCTGCATCTGGCCCTGCACGAGGCCGCCCTGGTGGACTACGCCTCGATGTGGGTGCGCAAGGTCGGCGGCCAAAAGCTGCGCGCCCAGCTGGCACCGAGTGCCAGCGGCGCCACGGTCTTCAAGCAGGGTGCGTTCGCCACGCCCTGGCGCACATTGCGCGTGGCTGATTCGGCCGCTGCCCTGTACGAATCCAACCTCGAGCTCAATCTCAACGAGCCCAACAAGCTCGGCGACGTCAGCTGGTTCCAGCCGGGCAAGTTCGTCGGCGTCTGGTGGGAGATGCACCTCAACAAGTCGAGCTGGTCCAGCGGCGCCACCCACGGCGCGACGACAGCCAATACGAAGAAGCACATCGACTTCGCGGCCAAGAACGGCTTTCGCGGCGTGCTGGTGGAAGGCTGGAACCTCGGCTGGGATGGCAACTGGGTCGGCAGCGCCTCCGCCTTCGACTACCTGAAGTCCATGCCCGACTTCGACCTCGAGGCCGTCACGGCCTATGCCCAGGCCAAGGGCGTGCACCTCGTCGGCCACCATGAGACCGGCGGCCATGTGGCGCGCTACGAGGCGCAGATGGAGGCGGCCTATGCACTCTACGCGAAGCATGGCGTCGATGTCGTCAAGTCGGGCTATGTGACCGACGCCGGCACGGCGCAGTTCGCGAATGCCAATGGCAGCGGCACCCACTTCGGCTTCACCGAGTCGCAAGAGGGCGTGCGCCACTACCTCAAGGCCGTGCAGCAGGCGGCCAAGTACAAGATCGCCGTCGACACCCACGAGCCGGTGAAGGACACCGGCCTGCGCCGCACCTATCCCAACTGGGTGTCGCGCGAAGGCGCCCGCGGCCAGGAGTTCAATGCCTGGGGCGATCCCATCAACGCTGTGGACCACGAGGTCAACCTCGTCTTCACGCGCATGCTGAGCGGCCCGATGGACTACACGCCCGGCATCGTCAGCCTGAACGGGGCCGGCGATCGCAAGCTGAATTCGACCCAGGCCAAGCAGCTGGCTCTCTACGTGGTGCTGTATTCGCCTGTCGTCATGGTGCCCGACCTCATCGAGCACTACGAGCGCTGGCCGGCCGCCTTCCAGTTCATCAGGGACGTGCCGACCGACTGGGAAACCACGCGTGTCATCCACGGTGAACTCGGCGAGGTGGCGACCATCGCCCGCAAGGACAGGCGCAGCGAGGACTGGTATGTCGGCGCCATCACCAATGGCAACGGCCGACGCCTGTCCCTGTCGCTGGACTTCCTCGACCCCAGGCGCCGCTACCGCGCGGAGATCTACCGCGACGGCGACAACGCCGACTACCGCGATGCCCAGCACCGCTTCGACCTCGTCACCGAGCAGGTCACGGTCAAGTCCACCGATACCCTGCCCTTGCGTCTCGCGCCTGGCGGCGGCCAGGCCATTCGATTCGTCGCTCTTCCCCGGTAAACCATGTCCGCTCCCGCATCCGCATTGCCCGTGCCGACCCAGACCCGCGCGCCGCTGGCCATCGTCACCCTGCTCTTCTTCATGTGGGGCCTGCTGACGGCGCTCAACGACGTGCTGATCCCGCACCTCAAGGCCCTCTACACGCTGAGCTATCTGCAGGCCATGCTGGTGCAGTTCTGCTTCTTCGGCGCCTACTTCCTGGTGTCGCTGCCGGCCGGGCGGTTGATCCAGCGGCTGGGCTACCAGCGTGGCGCCGTGGCGGGCCTGGTTGTCGCAGCGGCCGGCTGCTTGCTGTTCCTGCCTGCGGTCGGCGCCGGCTACGCCCTCTTCCTGACCGCCTTCTTCGTGTTGGCCGCTGGCATCACGGTGCTGCAGGTCGCGGCCAATCCTTATGTGGCGGCTCTGGGGGACCCGCGAACGGCGTCCAGCCGGCTGACGCTGACCCAGGCCTTCAACTCCCTCGGCACCGCCGTCGCGCCCGCCCTGGGCGTGCTGATCCTGCCGGCGGGCGGAAGTGGCAATGTGCAAGGCCCCTATCTCGCGCTGGCTGCCGCCCTGCTGATGCTGGCTTTCTTTTTCGCTGTCGCCCGGCTGCCGCGCATTGCCGACGAGGCCACGCCGACGACGACCTCGGCCGTCGAGGTCGCCCGAGCCCATCCGCATCTGTTTTGGGGCGTCGTGGCCATCTTCCTGTACGTCGGCGCCGAGGTCGGCATCGGCAGCCTGCTGATCAACTTCATGCAGGACGCGGCCGGCCTGAGCGCTGCCGCGGCCGCGCCATACCTGAGCCTGTACTGGGGCGGTGCCATGGTCGGGCGCTTCGTCGGCGTGGGCCTGATGCGCTTCATGGCACCGGGTCGCTTGCTGGCCGTGCACGCGGCGCTGGCCGTGGCGCTGATCGTCGTCGGCGTCACCACTCGCGGCCCCGTCGCCATTTGGGCCCTGCTGGCGGTGGGTCTGTGCAACTCCATCATGTTTCCCACCATCTTCAGCATGGCCGTGCACCGCCTTGGCGCGCAGACGGCCCAGGGTTCGGGCCTGCTGTGCATGGCCATCGTCGGCGGAGCCCTGCTGCCCCTGGTGCAAGGCCATGCGGCCGACGTCATCGGCCTGCAGGCCTCCTTCGGCGTGCCGGCGCTCTGTTACGCCGGCATCGCGGCCTATGGCTGGTTCAACGCCCGCCTCTTCGAGCGCTGACATGGACGCCCAGCCCTGGCCCCGGCTGCTCGCCTGCTGGCAGGACGGGCGCCTGCGCACGCTGCTGCTGCACGCCGATGGCCGCCGCGCCCACGCCAGCGACGAGGCCATCCACGACGGCTCGCAACTGGCGCCAGCGCTGGCCGATGCGCTCGCCGCCCTGCATCGCCCCGTCCGCCATGCCGTGCTGATGACGGACACGGAGATGGCGGCAGACACGCTGAGCCGGCGCCTGGGCCTGGCCACCTTGTGCACCGTGCCCTGGGCCCGCGCGCTGCGCCTGGCACCCGAGGACGCGTCCGGTTGGACCGGCGCCGCCCGAGCGCTGGATCTGGCCCTGCACATGCCCGCCGCCGGCGCCGTCTGCCAGCAGATCCGCGGCGCCTACGACCATCTGACACGCTGCGAGCGCCGCGTCGCGGACGTCGTGCTCGCCAACCCCGGCGCCGCGCTGGAGACGGCCACGGCACGGCTGGCCGAGGCCGCCCAGGTCAGCCAGCCCCAGGTCATCCGCTTCTGCCGCGCCCTGGGCTTCGATGGCGTCAAGGGCTTCAAGCGCGCCCTGGCCGAAAGCCTGGCCAGCGACAGCGAGGCGCCCGCCGGCCACCCCCTGCTGGCCCGAAGCACCCAGGCGCTGCGCTGCCTGGATCGCGCCACGCTGGAAAGCGCCGCCCAGACCCTGCTGCGCGCCCAGCAGATCGAGGTGATGGCCGATGCGGCCCGCGCCCCCTTGCTCGACCTGGCTCTGCAGTCGCTGTGGCGGGCCGGGTTGCCGGCGCGGCCTCGCCTGCCCGGCGACCAGCCGCAGGCCGGGCCTGCGGTCTGCCTGGCCCTGGGCAGCGCCGCGGTGCCTCGCGCCGACGCACCCGGCGTGTGGATCACCGAGAGCGCCCAGCCTGGCGACGCCGTGCAGCTCGTCACCGGCGCCGAGGCCGAACTGGCTCCGGCCCTGCTGACCGCCCTGGCCCTGCAGCTGCTGCTGGCCGACGTGACAGCATCGAGGCGCCGACCGCATCCCGGTCGGCCCGCAGTGCGTGAAATAACCCGACGATCGATGGAGACCCCTCCCCCCTGACAGCGCGTTGCCGCCGTTGGATCGGCGCGTTATCGTCGAGCGACCAGGATCCCGTCGGGAGGGTGCATGGGGCTGTCACCGAGCGCGGCGCGTTGCATTGCGACAGCCCCGCCGTGGGTGAGGTCCTCGGTACCGCTGGCCGCCGCCCCATCCAGGTGCATTCTGCTGCCGCGCCCGCGCTTGAGCAGGCTCTGATGAGGGCCGCACGCTTCGCCCGCCGGTTGCTGCTGCTCGCCGCGCTGGGCTTCGCCGGCGGGGCATGGGCGGGCGACGACGACGGGCTGGCCGACTACCAGGTCAAGGCCGCCTTCGTCTGCAAGTTCGTCAACTATGTCGACTGGCCGTCGCCAGTGCTGAGCGCCCCCGGCGAGCCCTTTCGCATCGGTGTAATGGCCAGCGAAGCAGTCGTCGAGGAGTTCCGCCGCGCGGCGGCGGCCTGCTCGGTGGGCGGGCGGCCGGTGGAGGTGCGAAAGCTGGTGCGCGGCGAGGTACCCGAGGGCGTGCATGCCGTCTTCGTGTCGCGGGGCATGGCCGCCCAGGCGCCCGCGCTGCTGGCCACGCTGACGGGTCGACCGGTGCTGACTGTCACGGAACTTGACCCCGGCCCCGCAATGGGCATGATCAATTTCGTCGTCGTGGATGACAAGGTGCGTTTTGACATCCTGTTGCCCCCGGCCACGCAAAGCGGCCTCAAGATCAGCGTGCGCCTGCTTGGCGTGGCGCGACGGGTTGAAGGCAGGTCATAGATGTTCAGGTTCTCCCTCCAGCGCAGGCTGCTCGGCGTCACCATGCTGACGTCGCTGGTGGCCCTGCTTGTCGCGCTGGGCGCCATGGTGGCTTATGACCTGAGGGCCTACCACGAGGCTTGGGTGGCCGACCTCAAGTCCCAGGCCGAGTTGCTGGGCCGCGCAACGGCACCGGCCCTGGAGTTCGACGACGTCAAGGTGGCCAGCGAAAACCTCGCCCTGCTGCGCCTGCAGCCCCGGGTGCGGGCCGCGGCCATCTACGGCGTCGAGGGCGAGCGCTTCGCCTCCTACACGGCTGCGGGCGCGCAGGGCACGCTGCCAGGTCGCGTCGAGATGCGCGGCGTGCACCGCGTCGACCGGGACATCGCCATCGCCCAGCCCATCGTGCGCAACGGCCGCACCCTGGGCAGCGTCTATCTGCGCGCCGAATACGGCCTGCTCGACCGCGTGCTGACCTATCTCGGCATCGCCGCTCTGGTGGCCTTGTTCGCCCTGGGCATCGCCTTCCTGCTGTCGATGCGGCTGCAGCGCGGCGTGGTGCGACCCATCCTCGCCATCAGCGACGTGGCCCGCGATGTCATGCAGCGCCAGGACTATTCGCGCCGCGCGCCCAAGCAGACGAACGACGAGGTCGGCGTGCTGGCCGACTCCTTCAACGGCATGCTGGGCGAGATCGAGAAGCATGCCCTCGAGGTCATGCGGCTGAACGGGCAGCTGGAGGCCCGGGTGCGCGAGCGCACGGCCCAGCTCGAGCGCTCCAACGAGGAGCTCAAGCTGGCCACCGCCACGGCCGAGAAGGCCAACCGAGCCAAGTCGGAGTTCCTGTCCAGCATGAGCCATGAGCTGCGCACGCCGCTGAACGCCATCATCGGCTTCGGCCAGCTGCTGGGCACCAACATCACCGACGCCAAGCCCGAGCGGCGCCAGGAGTTCGTCGACCACATCGTCGGCGCGGGCAAGCATCTGCTGACACTGATCAACGAAATCCTGAACCTGGCACGCATCGAGAGCGGCCATGTGGAGCTGTCGGTCGAACCCGTGCTGATGTCCGAGGTGCTGGAGGACTGCCGCCGCATGATCGAACCGATGGCGGCCCAGCGCGAAGTCAGCGTCGAGTTCGGCCACGACTGCGGCGAGGTGGTGCTGGCCGACCGCATGCGGCTCAAGCAGGTGCTGCTCAACCTCGTCAGCAATGCCATCAAATACAACCGCAAGCAGGGCTGGGTGCGGGTCAGCTGCACCGCCATCGACGCCGGCCATGTGCGCCTGTCCGTGCTGGACAGCGGCCAGGGCCTGCAGCCGGCCCAGGTCCAGGCCCTGTTCCAGCCCTTCAACCGCCTCGGCCAGGAAGGCGGGCCCGAACAGGGCACGGGCATCGGCCTGGTCGTCACCCAGCGCCTGGTGGAGCTGATGGGTGGCCGCATCGGCGTGGACAGCACGCCGGGCCAGGGCAGCGTCTTCTGGGTCGAGCTGCGCGCCTCGGATCAGCCCGCCCTGCCCCGCGAGGCCACGGATTGGGGCGCCCTGACCCAGCTGCCGGCACAGCCGTCGCGCCGCCCCCCGGCCACCGTCCTCTACGTCGAGGACAACCGCGCCAGCCTCAAGCTCGTCGAGGAGCTGCTGGCGGCGCGCGGCGGCATCAACCTGCTGTCGGCGGGCAATGGCCAGCTCGGCGTGGAGATGGCGCGCGAGCATCAGCCCGACGTCATCCTGATGGACAACAACATGCCGACGATGACGGGACGCGAGGCCCAGGCCATCCTGAAGCAGGACCCGCGAACGGCCCACATTCCCGTCATCGCGCTGACGGCCAATGCCATGCCGGAGGCGGCGGCGTCGGGCCTGGCAGCCGGCTTCTACCGTTATCTGACCAAGCCGCTGGATCCGCGCCGCCTGCTGGAGGCGCTGGACAGCGCCCTGGCCTCGACGCGCCAGCGCAGCGGTGGCAAGCCGCCGATTTCGTTCTGAGCGCTCAGGCCGCGGCCGGGCCGGGCTGCTGCGCGCGAAAGCGCCGCTGGGCCAGCACCAGCATGCGGGCGAAGGAGACGGCGGGCCGCGGTGCGGGCGGCATCGGCGTTGTCGATGGAGGCAAGGTGTCCATGACGTCCTCCTGAAGGTCAACCGAAGGTGAAGGCATAGGCCCTTACGCCGGGCTTGTCGAAGCGGATCTCGAAGGTCCGCTCCTTCACCGGGCCGCGCTGGCGCACGAGTTGGTAGAGGCGATCGCCGTTGACGACACCGCGCCCTTCGGCGTCGACATCGACGCCGCCTTGCAGGCTGGGTTGGGCCGAGGCGAGCGACGTCATGAAAAGGGCCAGCAGGAAGGCGACAAGTCTTTTCATGGCGGTCAGATCAGTCGCAGTGTCATGGCTTTCAACGTCGCCGCGGCGCGCGTCGAGCATTCGAGCTTGCGGAAGACGCTTTCCAGGTGGGCGCGCACCGTGCTCGGGCTGATGCCCAGCACGCGGGCGGCCTCCTTGTTGCTCTCGCCCTGGGCGATGCGGCTCAGCACCTGGACCTCGCGCTCGGTCAGCGGCGAGGCGGCAGGCAGGGCACGGGTGGGCAAGGGCGCACCGGTCAGGGCCTCGACCGTCGTGACGTCGAGCCGGCCCGTTTCGGCGCGCAGGCGTTGCAGCGCGGCGGCCTCGTCGAGCGCCGCGGCACCGGGTCGCGCCGTCTGCAGCATCACCGCGCAGGCCGCGGTCGCGAGGATGCGCGCTTCCTGAGGGATGGCCTCGCCGCTGACGCCGCGGTAGTAACCCGTGCCGTCCAGGCGCTCCTCGAGGAAGGAGGCCAGCAGGGCTTCGTCGCGCAGGGCCTCGATGCGGCGGCCGGCACGCTCGGCCCAGTAGGGCACGAGGCGCAGCTTTTCCTGATCGGCCTCGCCGACGGGGCGGTTCGCCTCGATCACGTTGTTGGGCACCGACGAGCGGCCGATGCCGTGGATGAGGCCGGCACGGTAGATGCGGCCCTGGGCGGCTTCGTCCAGGCCCAGGTGGGCGGCACAACGTCGCGCCGTATCGGCCACGCGCCGCGACAAGCCCAGCATCCAGGGCAGCTTGAGGTCGATGACATCGGCCACCAGTTCAAGCGCCGCGGTGCGCCCGGTGTCGCCGAAGGCGGCCTTCAGCGCCTCGGTGCTCGCGGCACCACGGTCCAGGGCGTCCATCCAGTCGGCCCCCTGTTCGCGCGCGAGTTCGACGAGGCGGCACGGGTAGCGGTGGTCGGCACGCTCGGTGATGGTCTGCAGCGCGCTGTGCAGGCCATAGGTGCGCGACAGGATTTCCAGGTCGCTGGCCAGAGCAACGAGATAGACCGTCGGCGGCACGGCCTCGCCACTCAGGCCCATGGGCTGGCCCGTGCCATCAAAGGCCTCGAAGCAGTGGCGCAGCGTGGCCCTGACCTCGTCGGGCAGGGCCAGCGTGCGGGCGATGTCCTCGGCCACTTCGCAGTGGATGCGGGCCATGGGGCCGACGCTGCCGATGACGCGCGCGATCTCCGTCGGCGAGGTCAGGGCCAGCATGGCGCGCCGGCCGCCGACGTCGTCGCCCATCAGGTCGGCGAACTCCGGCGCATTGGCCGTGCAGCCCGACCAGCGCAGCAGCGCCGCCCAGGCCGCATCGACGCGGGCCTGAGCCCCGCAGCCGCTGGCCTCGGCCAGGCGAGCCGCCAGCCAGGCCGTGCGCGCGGAGTGATCCACGGGCTGGCCCATGCTGAGGTCGCCGACAAAGGCCAGCGCGCAGATGACGTCAAAGACAGGGATGGAAGCGCTGCTCATATCAGTCATGGATTCTTGCGGGGCGAGCGCTGGGCCGCTCCCGAGCCGCCCCGCACTGGCGATGTGCTTGCGGCTCGACGCCGCGAGCATCGCCGTCCCCTCGGGGGACCGGCCAAGGTAATCCTTGGACGAGGGGCTTCATGTCACTTGGAGTTCTTCACGGCGTCCAGGATGGTCGCCGCAACCTGGGCCGGGGCGGACTGCTGCGGCACGTGGCTGGTCTTGACCTCGCTGACCTTGGCGCCCATGCCCTTGGCGAAGTCGCGCTGCAGGGCGGGCTGGATCATGTGATCGTTGCCGGCCACGAGGTACCAGCTCGGCTTGGTCTTCCAGGCAGCGACGCTGACCTTCTCGCCGAAGGCCTTGCCGGCGATGGGGCCCTGGGTGGCGGCCATGACGGCGGTCTGTGCGGCGGGCAGGTCCTGGGCGAAGTGCTTGCTCATGCCTTCGTCCGACAGGCGCAGGAAGCCGGCGGCGTCGGGTACCAGGTGGGACAGGCCGACGGGCGCGGGATAGGCCTTGCCCAGTTCGCCGACGGCCTGGCCGACGTCGGGGGCGAAGGCGGCGATATAGACCAGGCTGGCGACCTTGTCGTTGGCGCCGGCCTGGGTGATGACGGTGCCACCCCAGGAATGGCCAACCAGGACGACCTTGCCGGGCGCGGCGTCGATGGCGCGCTTGGCGACGGCCACGTCGTCGTCCAGCGAGGTCAGCGGGTTCTGCACGGCCGTCACGCGCACGCCCTTGGCCTGCAGCAGCGGGATGACCTTGGCCCAGTCGGAGCCGTCGGCAAAGGCGCCGTGGACGATGACAACGGAAGGTTGCTGGGGTTCAGCGGCGTGAGCGGCGAAGCCGAGGGCGAGCGCAGCAGCGGCGATGGAGAGCTTGGCGAAGGTCATGGTGGTTTCCTGGGTGGGTTGGGGACGGAACGAACTGTCTCTTTTCCCCGCCCCGGCGAACATTGGACGAATGTCCGATCAGGCTGCCCTGCTGACGTCGATGACGGCTTGCGCGAAGGCGGCCGGCGCCTCCTGCGGCAGGTTGTGGCCGATGCCGCCCTTCAGCTCGCGGTGCTCGTAGCGGCCGGTGAAGCGCTTCGCATACGCAGCGGCTGGCGGATGCGGCGCAGCGTTCGCGTCGCCTTCCAGCGTGATGGTCGGCATCGCGACGCTCTGTACGGTGGCGAGCCTGGCTTCCAGTGCGTCATAGCGCGACTCGCCCTCCGCGATACCCAGGCGCCAGCGGTAGTTGTGGACGGTGATGGCGACGTGGTCGGGGTTGTCGAAGGCGGGGGCCGAGCGCTCGAAGGTGGCGTCGTCGAAACGCCAATCCGGCGAGGCCTGGCGCCAGATCAGGCGGGCGAAGTCGCGGTGGTTCTTCTCGTAGCCGGCGCGGCCGCGGTCGGTGGCCAGATAGAACTGGTACCACCAGGCCAGCTCGTCGGCGGGAGCCAAGGGCTGCGGGCCGGCCTTGACGTTGGTGACCAGATAGCCGCTGACCGACACCAGGGCCTTGACGCGCTGGGGCCACAGCGCCGCCATCACGCAGGCGGTTCGCGCGCCCCAGTCGCAGCCGGCCACCGTGGCCTGCTGGATGCCCAGGGCATCCAGCAGGGCGATGGCGTCGGCGGCAATGGCCGTCTGCTGGGCGTTGCGCGGCGTCGCGTCGGACAGGAAGCGCGTCGTGCCATAGCCGCGCAGCCAGGGCACCAGCACGCGATAGCCCTGCTCCGCCAGGCGCGGCGCCACGTCTTCATAGGTGTGGATGTCATAGGGCCAGCCGTGCAGCAGCAGCACCGGTGGGCCGTTGCGCGGGCCGAGGTCGGCGTAGCCAACGCTCAAGACGCCGGCCTCGATCTGGCGCAAATCACCGAAGCCACGCGGTGCGGCGGCAGCCCAGCTCGGCAGGGAAGAAGCGCCGGCAATGGCGGTGGCAGCGGTGAGGAAGTTACGGCGATGGAGGTTCATGTCGGGGACTGCGGGGTGGCGAAATCGTTGGAAGCCATTATTCTTGACTGATCGTTCAAAAACAAGTTTAATTTGGTCCATGGCAAGACCTTCCGAATTCGACAGAGACGAAGTCCTCCTCCGTGCGATGGAGGTGTTCTGGTGCAACGGCTACGAGGCCACTGGCATGCCGACCCTCGTCGAGGCCATGGGCATCGGCCGCCAAAGCCTCTACAACGCTTTCGAAAGCAAGCGCGGCCTGTTCCTGGAGGCCCTCAAGGTCTACCAGGGCGAACGGGCCAAGTCATTGCAGAAGGTGCTGACATCGGCGCCTACGCCGCTGGCCGGCATCGAGACCCTGCTGATCTCCATTGCGACGTCGACCGGCGTGGCCCGCACGCGCGGCTGCCTGTCGGTCAACACGGCCACCGAGATCGGTGTCAGCGACGAAGAGGTTGCCGACATCCTGCGCCGCGGCGCCCAGCAGTCCAAGACCGACCTGAGCGCCGCTGTCGAGGCGGCCAAGGCCCAGGGCGAGTTGCCCGCCAACCTCGACGCCCAGACCGCCGCCGAGTTCGTGCTGACCGTCATGCGCGGCCTGCGCGTCAGCGCCAAGGGCGGCGCGCCCGTCAGCGAGACGCGCAACGTCGCCCGCATGGCCCTCGCGGCCCTGCGTCACCCACAACCCGACAACTGATCCGCCACAGGAAGCCCGCCATGCGCACCATCGAGAAAGTCGTCTACACCGCCCACACCCACACCGCCGGAGGCCGCGAGGGCTGGGGCAAGTCCAGCGACGAACAGCTGGACGTCAAGCTCAGCCCGCCCGGCTCCAACAAGCCCGGCACCAACCCCGAGCAGCTCTTCGGCATCGGCTACTCGGCCTGCTTCATGGGCGCCATGCGCCGTGCCGGCGCACCGCTGGGCATCCGCGTGCCCGATGACGTCAGCATCGACGCGGACGTGTCGCTGGGCACCACGGCCGACCAGGGCTTTGCGCTGGCGGTCCAACTGACCATCAGCCTGCCTGGCCTGGACGCCACGCAGAAGCAGCAGCTGGTCGACGGCGCTCACCGGCTCTGCCCCTACTCGCATGCGACGCGCGGGAATATCGACGTGCGCTTCGAGATTCTCTAGGTCGACAACAGGAAGTCGACAAAACACCTCACCCGCAGCGGCACATGCCGCTGATGCGGGTAGAGCAGGTTGAAGGGCCGCGAGCGGCCGCCGAAGGGCTTGAGCAACTCGACGAGGCGGCCCTGGCCCAACTCTTCCTCCACCGTGAAGCGGTAGGCCTGGAAGACGCCGGCGCCATGGCAGGCCAACGTCACGCCGGCCAGCACATCATCGGAGCAACTGGTGCCGCCGGTGGTCTGGCGCTCGACATCCTGGCCGGCCTCACGGAACAGCCAGGGGATGGCGCGGCCGCTGCTCGGCAGTTCGAACTGGATGCAGTCGTGCTTCTCGAGGTCGTCGAGCGACTGCGGCTCGCCGCGCCGGCGCAGATAGCCGGGCGCGGCAACCAGCACCAGCTCGGCGTCTTCCAGATGGCGGGCGATCAGCGTCGAATCGGCCGGCGCGCGCACGCGCACCGCAAGGTCATAGCCCTCGGCCGCAAAGTCGATATTGCGGTTGCTGACGTGCACATACACGCGGATGTCCGGGTAGCGCTCGCGAAACGCCGGCAGGCGCGGCAGGACGCGGTGGTGGCCGTAGGTCGTCGGCACGCTGATGCGCAGCAGGCCGCTGGGTGCCACCTGCCGGCCACTGACCTCGCGCTCGGCCTCCATCAGCTGGTTCAGCACCTGGCGGCATTGCTCGTAGTAGGCCTGGCCGGCGTCGGTGAGGCGGATCTGCCTTGTCGTGCGCACAAAGAGGCGCACACCCAACCTCTCCTCCAGCCGCGCCACCGTGCGGCTGACGGCCGCCGGCGTCACACCTGCCGCGGTGGCCGCAGCCGTGAAGCCACCCAGCTCCGCGGCAGTGCAGAAGAGCTCCAGGCTGCCCAGCATCAAGTCGTCGAATTGCCGGTTCATGAATTACATGAAGTAAAGACTGAAGTGGCTTCGATCTTATTTATTGATTTCTACATCGCCAATAAATTGACTCCACCCGCAACACCCTGGAGTCATCCATGAACAGCCGCTCTCCCCGAACCGTCATCGTCACCGGCGCCTCCAGCGGCATCGGCCTCGCCGTCACCGCCGCCTTCCTGAAGCTGGGCGACCGCGTCGTCGGCAACGCCCGCAATGCCGAGCGCCTGCAGCAGGCCGCCGCCGGCCTGGGCGCCCACGCCGACAACTTCCTTGCCGTGGCCGGCGACGTGGCCGACCCGGCCACCGGCATCCGCCTCGTGCAGAACGCCGTCGAACGCTTCGGCCGCGTTGACGTCCTGGTCAACAACGCCGGCATCTTCAACGCCAAGCCCTTTGTCGACTACACACCGGCCGAGCTGGACGCCCTGGTCGACACGAATCTGAAGGGCTTCGTCTACCCGTCACAGGCCGCGGCCAGGCACATGATCGAGCGCAAGGCCGGCCACATCATCAACATCACGGCGGCCATCGCGGCCCAGCCCATCCAGGGTGTGCCGGCGGTGCTGCCGGTGCTGATCAAGGGCGGCATCAACCAGGCCACGCGCGCCCTGGCGCTGGAGCTGGCGCCGCACAATGTGCAGGTGGCGGCCGTCGCACCCGGCATCGTCGACACGCCGATGTACACGGCCGACATGCACGGCTTCCTGAACACGCTGCAGCCGGCTGGCCGCATCGCGACGACACAGGAGATTGCCGACGCGGTGCTCTATCTCGCCGGCGCCGCCTTCACGACCGGTGTCGTGCTGCCCGTGGACGGCGGCATGAGCGCCGGCAAGTGGTGAGGAGACGGCCATGCCCTATATCCGCATCGAGGTCACGCGCGAAGGTGTGACGCTGGCGCAGAAGCAGCGACTGATCGCCGAGGCGACGCAGATGATGGTTCGCGTGCTGAACAAGGACCCGGCCGCCACCTTTGTCGTCATCGACGAGATCGACACCGACAACTGGGGCGTCGCCGGCCAGACCGTCACCGAGCTCAGGCGCGAGCTGGCGGCGGCCGCAATAAAAAAGTGAGAGCCCGCCTGGCCGGCATTCGCTCTCACCGAACCGCCAGCGGGCCACACCCGGACCGCTGGCGGAGACACACTCGAAAAGGATCAGAAGCTGGCGCGCAGGCCCACCTGGTAGGTGCGACCCGGCTCATAGATCGCATAGGGCGCGTTGGCGAACTGGAAGTTGGTGCGCTGCGAGGCCTTGGTGACGTTGAACACGTCGAAGGTGGCCTGCAGGTCCTTTTTCCAGCCGATGGCGCCGCCGAGGATCTCGCCGAGGTTCAGGCGCGACGTGAAGTCCACCTGGGCATAGTCCAGGCCATAGAAGGCCGCGGCCGTGATGCCGTTCTGGCCGGTGCCGCTGGACTGCGAACCCTTGGTGAAGTTCTTGGTCACGCGAAAGCCGCCATAGGTGCCTTCGTAATAGGCCGCCAGGTTGTAGGTGTAGGGCGGCACGCCGATGGCGACGTTGGCCCCCGACTGCTTGACCTTGGTGTAGTTGGCGCTGACGCCGAAGCCCTTCAGATAGGACGTCACGATGTCCAGCGGCTGCTGCACCGTGAACTCCCAGCCCTTGATGAAGAGCTTGTCGGCGGTGTTCTGCGTCTGCTGCAGCGTGATCGGCAGGTTGTTGATGTCGGTCAGGGCCTGGCCGGTGGGCAGGGCGTCCAGGTCGGCCGGCGGGTTGGCATAGCCCGCACGCAGATAGAGGGCGCGGCGCTGGTCGCGGGTCAGGCCGCTGGTCCAGTTGACGCCGTACTGGTTCAGGTCGCTGAAGGGCACGTTGAAGCTGCGATTGGCCGTGAAGCCCTTGATGCCCTTCTTGAAATAGGCCAGTGCGACATAGCCCTCGCGGCCCGTGTACCACTCCAGGCCCAGGTCGGTGTTCTTGGACTCGTAGGGCTTGAGGTCGGGATTGGTCAGCGTGCCGTTCTGGGCCGCCGGGTCGGTGAAGCTGGCCGACAGCGCGCGCAGCGAGGTGGGGTCGGCGCGCGTGATGGTCTTGGACACCGAGGCGCGGGCCAGCAGGTCGGAACGCAGGTTGTAGGCGACGCTGCCCGAGGGCAGCACATTGCTGTAGGTCGTCGTCGTCAGGGCCTCGACGATGGGCGTCGCATAGCGGCCGCCGTCCAGCAGCGTGGCATTGCGCGGGTCGGCCGGCGCGCTCAGCGAGGCGAAGGTCTGCTGCGTCGTCGCATAGCGCACGCCGCCGTTGTAGCGCAGGTTGTTGCCGAACACCGAGGTCTCGCCGTTGGCCTCGGCGAAGACGGAGGTGACCTTCTCCTGGAAGAAGCCGGGGTTGACGCCGGTGTTGGTGCCGCCGGTGCCGGGCACGGCCGTTTCGTGGGCCGCGGCGTAGTTGGCGTCCTTGGCGAACTTGGCCCAGTCCAGCGCGACGAAGCCGCGCGAGTTGGGCACCAGGTAGCTGGGCACGGCCGAGTTCGGGATGGCCGAGCCCAGGTATTGCAGGCCGGTCTGGCCAGCCGTGGAGCCAGTGCCGAAGCCTGGGTAGTCGGCGGCGGCCGAACCGGCGGCGCCGGTGCCGTTGCAGCCGTTCTTGTTGGTCGTGTTGGGGGCCGGCAGGAAGACGTTGAGGTTGCGGCCGCAGACGATGTTGGACCAGTAGTTGTCGTTGTTCAGCGACTCGATGCGGCGCGACACGTTGTCATAGGCACCGCCCACCTTGATGTCCATGATGTTGGCGTCGATGTCGATCGCGCCGCGCAGACCCGAGGTGCGGACCTGGCGCTTCTCTTCCTGCACATTGACGCGGCCGCCGTTCCAGCCGAAGGCAGCCGGCGTGTTCAGCAGGTCGGTGGCACCGGTCAGCGTGTTGGTGGCCTTCAGCGTCGGGATGCCGGTGGTGTTGTCGTACTCGGTGGTGATGCCCGAGCCCAGCACGGTCTGGAACAGCACGGTCGGCGACTGCCGATGGAAGTCGCTGCGCGTCAGGTTGGCCTGCACATCCAGGCTCAGGCCGTCGATGATCTTCAGGTTGATGCCGGGGTTGATGCTGTGGAACTTGGTGTCCTCGGTGTAGGGGCGGTATTCCAGGAAGTACTGCGAATTGGCGAAGGTGCCCTTGGTGACGGTGCAGCCGTTGGCGCAGTCGGTCTTGTCCACCGTCATGTTCAGCGGGATGGACGAGCCGTTGCGGCCGACCCAGTTCATGTCGCTGCGCTCGAACTCGTTCTTCTTGTGGCCGTAGATGGCGTCCAGGAACATGGACACCGAGCTGTTGGGCTTGGCCTCCAGGGACAGGATGGCGTTCTGGCGGTCACGGTTGCCTTCCGCCACCATGGCGCGGCCCAGGCGCGGAATGATGGCGTTGTCGATCTGGTCGATGGTCAGGCCGGGGTTCTTGGCGAGCAGGAAGGCCTGGTCGATGTTGGCGCCCGTCGTCAGGCCGTTGCCGGCATTGGCGGGCACCGTGCCGGGAATGGTCCAGTTGCCGCCACCGGTGCTGTTGCGCGTGGCGCTGTTGCTCTGGCTGGCCAGCAGGTTGGCATTGGTCCAGCCGATGGATTCGAAGCCGGTGGTCTTGACCTTGTTGGTTGACCAGGCCACGCCGGCCAGCACGCCGAAGCTGTTGTCCCAGGTGTTGCTGACCAGGGCCGAGCCGCGGTTGCCCCATCGGTCGGCCTGCTGGTTCTTGGTGCCGGTCAGCGTGAAGGCGGTGCGAAAGCCCTTGCGGTCGAACGGCCGGGCGCTGCGCATGTCGACGATGCCGGCGGCGCCGCCTTCGATCATGGACGCCGTCGGGCTCTTGACGACGGTGACGCGGCTGAAGAGTTCGCCCGGCAGGAAGTCCATGTCGACTTCGCGATTGGCGCTGCCCGAGTCGACGCGGCCGGTCGAGGCCGAGGCCACCGGCGCGCCGTTCAGCAGCACGCGGGTGAAGTTGGTGCCCAGGCCACGGATCTGGATCTGCAGGCCTTCTCCGGTGATTTCGCGGGTCAGCGTGACGCCCGGGATGCGTGAGATCGACTCCGCGATATTGCTGTCCGGGAACTTGCCCATGTCCTCGGAGCTGATCGAGTCGATGAAGCCGACGGCGTTCTTCTTGGCATTGGCCGAACTTTCCAGCGAGGCCCGGATGCCAGTCACGACGACGGTGTCGAGCTTGTTGTCCTGCGCGGGCTGCGCCGCGGGCGTCTGTGCATAGGCCTGGGCGATCAGGCCGGCCAGCAGCGTCGTGCCCAAGGCCAGGCGCTGGGAGGCGCGACTCGTCGGCCGCAGGGGAAGCTTGCTCATGGTTGTCTCCGTATGGTTCTTCGATCCAGCGCCGCGACCCGGGAGGAATTGTTTCCACCATCAAAATGGTAGCGCGCACATTTTCAATTTACGGGCCGGCACATCCGTCGTCAACGAGGGTGTGTACTAATGTATTAGTGAAATTCAGCGGCGAAATTCAGCTGCCCGTTGCAACTTTGCTGAAGTCTGGATAGCGCTCTCAGATGCCCCGTCCGCCTCCATGCCTGCGCCGGCCCGCGATGACAATGACGGCTTGTCCTAGCGCCCGCGCGGCAGATTTGGCTTTCAAACCCGAGATGAACACCACGCTGGATCCCACCCGCCACGCGGCACCCCAGGTCGTCGAAGCGCTGCGGGCGGCCATCATTTCGCTGGAGCTGACGCCCGGCAGCGCCCTCGACCGTGGCGTGCTGGCCCAGCGCTTTGGCGTCAGCCAGACCCCGGTGCGCGATGCGCTGATGCGCCTGGCCGAAGAGGGTCTGGTGCTGATCCGGGCGCAATACACCACCAAGGTCACGCGCATCGACGTGCCGGCGGCCCGCGAGGCCCATTTCCTGCGCCGCTCCATCGAGATCGAGATCGCGCGCCTGCTCGCCCTGTCGCATGACCAGGCCGTCATCGACGACCTGCGCACCCAGCTGTCGCGCCAGCAGGAACTGGCGGCCCGGCAGGATTGGCTGGGCTTCATCGCTGCCGACAAGGAATTCCACCGGCTGATGTATGTGGCGGCCGGCCTGCCGCGGCTGTGGTCCGTCGTCATGCGCATGTCCGGTCATGTCGACCGCCTGCGCCTGCTGCACATCCCCAGCAGCGGCAAGACCGAGTCCATCCTGGACGCCCACCTGGCCATCCTGGAAGCCATTGCGTCGGGCGACGCCGAGGCGGCCCAGCACGCGGTCCGCGATCACCTGTCAGGCACCCTGGCTTCGGTGGACGAGATCCAGCAGAAGTACCCGGAGTACCTCATCGTCTGAGGGCGCGCGGGGCGGGTCACTCCCCGCTTGGCAGCGATTTAGGTAGCGCTCACAATTTGTGCATGCCTCCTGTCCGCCCTTCTCTTCTTCCCATCGACGCCGAGCGCGCCCTGCTGCTCGGCCGCGTCTGGCGTTCGGAAACCGGCGGTCCGGCCCTGGTCACCGTGCGCGACGGTCGCCTGGTCGACCTCTCCGCTCACGCCGTCACGATGGCGGAGCTGCTGGACCACCCCAACCTCCTCCACCTCGTCCGCCACGCCCACGGCCCAACGCTGGCCCAGCCCCTCCACGCCGACGCCCAGTTGCTCGCCCCCTGCGATCTGCAAGCCATCAAGGCCTGCGGCGTGACCTTTGCGGTCAGCCTGCTGGAGCGCGTCATCGAGGCCCAGGCCGGCGGCGACGCGGCGCGCGCCCACCAGCTGCGCGCCGAGTTGCACGACAGCATCGGCAGCGATCTTTCCACCATCCGCCCCGGCTCTGAAGCGGCACGCAAGCTCAAGGCCGAGTTCGTCGCCCACGGCGCCTGGTCGCCCTATCTGGAGGTCGGGCTGGGGCCGGATGCCGAGGTCTTCACCAAGGCCCAGCCCATGTCGGCCGTCGGCTGCGGCGCGGCGGTCGGCCTGCATCCCGACTCGCAGTGGAACAACCCCGAGCCCGAGGTCGTGCTGGCCGTCAACGGCCGCGCCGAAGTCGTCGGTGCGACCTTGGGCAATGACGTCAACCTGCGCGACATCGAGGGCCGCAGCGCCCTGCTGCTCGGCAAGGCCAAGGACAACAACGCCTCCTGCGCCATCGGCCCCTTCATCCGCCTCTTTGACGAGCACTTCACGCTGGACACGGTGCGCCAGGCCGAAGTCAGCCTGCGCATCGAGGGTGCAGACGACGGCTTCGTGCTCGAAGGCCTCAGCCGCATGCAGCAGATCAGCCGCGACCCGCTGGAGCTGGTGGGCCATGCCTGCGGCCCGCATCACCAATACCCCGACGGCTTCATGCTCTTCCTCGGCACCATGTTCTCGCCCATCCAGGACCGCGGCGCGCCCGGCGCGGGATTCACGCACCGTCTGGGCGACCGCGTGACCATCGCCAGCCCGGCTCTCGGCGCCCTGGTCAACACCGTGCAGCGCAGCGACGCGCTGCCGCCCTGGACCTACGGCGTCGGCGCGCTGATGAAGCATCTGCACAGGCGTGCGGCATGACGCGGCGCCTGCGTTCCCAGGACTGGTTCGACAACCCCGACCATGTCGACATGACGGCGCTCTATCTGGAGCGCTTCATGAACTACGGCCTCACGCCGGCGGAGCTGCGCTCGGGCCGCCCCATCATCGGCATCGCCCAGAGCGGCAGCGATTTGAGCCCCTGCAATCGCATCCATCTCGAACTGGCCAAGCGCGTGCGCGACGGCATCCGCGACGCCGGCGGCATCGCGATGGAGTTCCCGCTGCACCCCATCTTCGAGAACTGCCGCCGCCCCACCGCGGCCCTGGACCGCAACCTGGCCTACCTCGGCCTGGTCGAGATCCTGCACGGCTACCCACTGGACGCCGTCGTGCTGACGACGGGCTGCGACAAGACCACGCCGGCCCAGGTGATGGCTGCCAGCACCGTCGACATCCCGGCCATCGTGCTGTCCGGCGGTCCCATGCTGGACGGCTGGTTCGAGGGCCAGCTCGTCGGCTCCGGCGCCGCCATCTGGGCGGGGCGCCGCCGCCTGGCAGCTGGCGAGATCGACGACGAGACCTTCCTACAGATCGCCGCGGCGTCCGCGCCTTCGGCCGGCCACTGCAACACCATGGGCACGGCCTCGACGATGAATGCGCTGGCCGAGGCGCTGGGTCTGTCGCTGACCGGCTGCTCGGCCATCCCCGCGCCCTACCGCGAACGCGGCCAGATGGCGTATGAGACGGGCCGGCGCATCGTCGAGATGGCGCGCGAGGATCTGCAGCCCTCGAAGATCCTGAGCCGCGAGGCCTTTCTCGACGCCATCGTCGTCAACGCGGCCATCGGCGGCTCGACCAACGCCCAGCCCCATCTGACCGCCATGGCGCGGCATGCCGGCATCGAGCTGACGGCCGCAGACTGGACCGACGTCGGCCAGCGCGTGCCGCTGCTGTTGAACATGCAGCCGGCGGGCCAATTCCTCGGCGAGCGTTTCCATCGCGCCGGCGGCGTGCCAGGGGTCATGTGGGAGCTGCAGCGGGCTGGCCTGCTGCGCACCGAACGGCCCACGGTGACGGGACACACGATGGCCGCCAACCTCGAAGGCCGCGTGACGCGCGACCGCGAGGTCATCTTCCCTGTCAGCGCACCGCTGAAACCCGACGCCGGCTTTGTCGTGCTCAGCGGCAACCTGTTCGACTTCGCCATCCTGAAAGCCAGCGTCATCTCGCCGGCCTTCCGCGCGCGCTATTTGCAGGATGGCGCCTTCGAGGCCCGCGCCATCGTTTTCGACGGCGCCGACGACTACCACGCCCGCATCAACGACCCCACGCTGAACATCGACGAGGACTGCATCCTCGTCATGCGCGGCGCCGGTCCGGTGGGCTGGCCGGGCTCGGCCGAGGTCGTCAACATGCAGCCGCCGGACGCGCTGATCCGACGCGGCGTGATGAGCCTGCCAACGCTGGGCGACGGCCGCCAGTCCGGCACGTCCGACAGCCCGTCCATCGTGCACGCCTCGCCCGAGAGCGCCATCGGCGGCGGCCTCGCCTGGCTTCGCACGGGCGACGTCATCCGCATCGACCTGAACGCCGGCCGCTGCGACGTGCTGCTCGGCGATGCGGAACTGTCGCGCCGCCGCGCCGAAGCCCCGCCCGCCGTGCCAGCGAGCCAGACGCCATGGCAGCAGATCTATCGCTCGACGGTCGGCCCACTGTCCACCGGCGCCTGCATGGAACTCGCCGTTCCCTATCGCGGCATCGTCGGCACGCCACCGCGCCACAACCACTAGGAAACAACGCGCAACCAGTCGCAGCCGCCGGTGAGCAAGCGCACCCGCCAGGCGCTTCTCGAAGCATCGCGATACATCCGGCGTCAGACCGTCACAGGACGTGATGCAGACTGCCTGGATGACCCTGCACATCGATGACAACCTGACGCCGCTGACTTCCGAACAGACGCTGACCGGCTGGCGCCGCGAGTTCTGCGTCGAGCTGCTGGGCGACGGCCAGGCACGCATCTTCATGCGGGCGGTTGAGGCGCCGTCGCTGAAGGCCACCGAGCTGCAGCGCGGCGTGCTCTTCCACCGCGTCAGCTCGGCCTTCACCGACCTGGCAGGCTGCGTCGCCGCTGCACGCGACACGCTGGAGCGCCTGGCACGCCACGCCGCCCGGCAACAGCCCAGCAAGGACAACCTCTTCGCCGCCGTCACCTACGACCGCAGCGCCTGGGATCAGGTCGTCAATGCGGTGGACAGCTGGCAGCGCCGACCTCCGGCGGCGCTTCGGCGATGACGAGCTGACCCAGCGCCTTCATCGGCATACTGCGGGACCCAACCCACAGGCTGCCGGATGGAGACCATGCATCGCCACAGGAAGAGGGATCGGAAAGCCCGCGCATGAAGACGCTGGGCTTCCATGCCATTGCCAAGGCCTTCGGCCCCGTCGCCGTGCTGCATGACGTCAGTTTCGAGCTGACCGCCGGGCGCGCCGTCGGCCTGCTGGGCGAGAACGGCGCGGGAAAAAGCACGCTGATGAAGATCCTGGCGGGCTACGAAGCGCCGAGCGGCGGCGAGCTGCAACTGGATGGCACGGCGGTGCGTTTCGACGGCCCACGGGCGGCCGAGGCCAGCGGCATCGCGATGATCCACCAGGAGTTCGCCCTGGCCGAGGCGCTGACCATCGCCCAGAACATCTTCCTCGGGCACGAGATCAAGCGCGGCTGGTGGCTGGACGACCGTGCCATGCGCGCCACCTCCGTGCAACTGCTGGCCCAGGTCGGCCTGGACTGCTCGCCCGACACGCCCGTGCGCGCGCTGAGCCTGGCGCAGAAGCAGCGCGTCGAGATCGCCAAGGCCCTGCAGCGGCGCGCCCGCGTGCTGGTGATGGACGAGCCGACGGCCACGTTGACACGGGCCGAGGCCGAGCAGCTCTTCTCGCTGGTGGACAGGCTCAAGGCCGAAGGCGTGACCCTGGTCTATATCTCCCACAAGTTGGAAGAGATCGAACGCCTGACCGACGAGGTCGTCGTCATGCGCGACGGTCGCTTCGTGACCCGCGCGCCGACGGCCAGCCTCAGCCGGTCGCAGATGGCCAGCCTGATGGTGGGCCGTGAACTCAGCGATCTGTTTCCGCCCAAGGTCGCGCGCCCGCAGGCACAGCCGTTGCTGAAGGTGCGGGGTTTGAGCGTGCCGGACTGGGCCCAGGACATCAGCTTCGAGGTCGCACCGGGCGAGATCCTGGGCTTCGCCGGGCTGGTCGGCGCCGGTCGCACCGAGACCTTCGAAGGCCTGGTCGGTCTGCGGCCGGGCACCACCGGACAGGTCGAGATCGAAGGACGGCCGGTGCGCATCGCCAGCCCCGGCGAGGCCGCCGCGCTGGGCCTGACCTATCTGAGTGAAGACCGCAAGGGCAAGGGCCTGCACCTGGACTTCGGCCTGCGCCAGAACCTGACGCTGATGGCCTTGTCGCGCTATGCCAGGCCCTGGCTCAAGCCCGCCGACGAGACCGCAGCGCTCCAGCGGGCGGTCGACGAATTCGGCATCCGCGCCGGCGCGCTGGACGTTGCCGCGCGCTCGCTGTCCGGCGGCAACCAGCAGAAGCTGGCCCTGGCCAAGGTGCTGCATCCGGGGCCGCGCGTCATCGTGCTCGACGAACCCACGCGGGGCGTGGACGTCGGCGCCAAGCGCGAGCTCTACAGCCTCATCCAGCGCCTGGCGGCCGACGGCCTGGCCGTCATCGTCGTGTCCTCCGAGCTGATGGAACTCATCGGCCTGTGCCACCGCATCGCCGTCATGCGCGCCGGCCGACTGCAAACCGTCGTCGACGCCAACACCGCCACCGAAGACCTGCTGATCGCCCATGCCACCGGTACGCACTGACTCCATCGCCTCGCGCCTGCATGGCCTCGGCCCCCTCGCTGGCTTGATCCTGCTGTGCGTGATCGCATCCTTCCTCAATCCCGAGTTCGCGACGATCGACAACGCCCTCAATGTGCTGACCCGCACCACCTTCACCGGCATCATCGCGGTGGGCATGTGCTTCGTCATCGTCGGCGGTGGCATCGACCTGTCGGTGGGTTCGATGGCGGCGCTGATCGCGGGCTGCGTCATCCTGCTGATGAACAAGCTCGGCGCCCACGGCGTGGCGCCGGGCCTGGCCGTCGTCGCCGGTGCCAGCGGCGCCGTCGTGCTGGGCAGCCTGCTGGGCCTGGCCCATGGCTGGCTGATCACGCGCGGCCGCATCGAACCCTTCATCGTCACGCTGGGCACCCTGGGCATCTTCCGCGCCGTGCTGACCTGGTTGGCGGACGGCGGCGCCATCACCCTGGACACCGAGCTGGCCGATGCCTACGCGCCGGCCTATTACGGCACCCTGCTGGGCGTGCCGGTGCCGGTGTGGGTGTTCGCCCTCGTCGCCATCGGCGCCGCGGCGGTGCTGCAGCGCACTGCCTATGGCCGGCATGTGCAGGCCATAGGCTCCAACGAGCAGGTGGCGCGTTATGCAGCCGTCAAGGTCGATGCCGTCAAGCTGGGCAGCTATGTGGTGCTGGGCGCCATGGTCGGCGTAGCCACCCTGCTCTACGTGCCGCGCCTGGGGTCGGCCTCGCCCACCACGGGATTGCTCTGGGAGCTGGAAGCGATTGCCGCCGTCATCATCGGCGGCACGGCGCTCAAGGGCGGCTCGGGCAGCATCGCCGGCACGGTGGTGGGCGCCCTGCTGCTGTCGGTCATCGGAAATGTGCTGAACCTGACCAGCTTCATCAGCATCCACCTGAATGCCGCGGTGCAGGGCACCGTCATCATCGCCGTCGCCTTCATGCAGCGCCGGCAACGCTAAGGAGACTCCCGCATGTTGATGTTGACCCGCAGACTCGTCACCGCGCTGGCCTTGACCGGCGCTTTCACGGTCCAGGCCCAGACGCCCGTCCATGTCGGCGTGGCCATTCCCGCGGCCGACCACGGCTTCACCGCCGGCATCGTCTGGTGGGCCAACCAGGCCAAGAAGGAGCTGGAGGCCGCCAACCCGGGCCTGAAGATCACCGTCAAGGCCGCGGCCTCGGCCGGCGAACAGGCCAACCAGCTGCAGGACCTGCTGACGACCAACAAGATCAATGCCCTGGTCATCCTGCCTCAGGAGTCCGCCGCGCTGACCAAGCCCGTGCAGCAGCTGCACAACAAGGGCGTCTACGTGACGGTGGTGGACCGCGGCCTGACCGACCCTTCCGCGCAGGACGCCTATGTGGCCGGCGACAACACCGCCTTCGGCGCCGTGCCGGCGGAGTTCATCGCCAAGCAGCTCGGTGGCAAGGGCGACATCGTGGCCCTGCGCGGCATCCCCACCACCATCGACAACGAGCGCATGGACGCCTTCAAGGCCGTGCTGGCCAAGAGCCCGGAAGTCAAGCTGCTGGATGCCAAGCACGGCAACTGGAACCGCGACGACGCCTTCAAGGTCATGCAGGACTTCCTGACCCGCTTCAAGAAGATCGACGCCGTCTGGGCCGCCGACGACGACATGGCCTTCGGCGTGCTGCGCGCCATCGACCAGGCCAAGCGCACCGACATCAAGCTGGTCTTCGGCGGCGCCGGCGCCAAGGGCATGGTCAAGATCCTGAAGGACGGCAGCGACCCGCGCATCCAGGCCAATGTGTCCTACTCGCCCAAGTTCATCTACGACGCCATCAAGCTGACGGCCGAGGCGCGACTGAAAGGCCAGAAGCTGCCGGCCAAGACCATCGTGCCCTCGGTGCTGATCACCCGGGACAACGCCAAGGACTTCTACTTCCCGGATAGCCCGTTCTGACATGCGACCTCTCACTCTCTTCACCGGCCAGTGGACCGACCTGCCGCTGGCCGAGCTGGCGCCGCTGGCCAAGCGCATGGGCTATGACGGCCTGGAGCTGGCCTGCGGCGGCGACCACTTCCATGTGCAGCGCGCACTGAAAGAGCCGGGCTATGCCGCCGGTCAGCGCGCCCTGCTGGCCGAGCACGGCTTGCAGGTCTACGCCATCGGCAACCACCTGATCGGTCAGGCGGTGTGCGACCTCATCGACTCGCGCCACCAAGCCATCCTGCCGGCGCATGTGTGGGGCGACGGCCAGCCCGAGGGCGTGCGCCAGCGCGCCGCGGCCGAGTTGGCCGACACGGCGCGCGCCGCGAAGCAACTGGGCGCGCAACGAGTCACCGGCTTCACCGGCTCGTCCATCTGGCACGCCGCCTACGCCTTCCCGCCGACGTCGCAGGCCTATTGGGACGCCGGCTTTGAAGACTTCGCGCGTCGGTTCACGCCCATCCTCGATGTGTTCGCCGAGCAGGACGTCAACTTCGCACTCGAGGTGCATCCCACCGAGATCGCCTTCGACATCGCCACGTCCGAGCGCGCCATCGCGGCATTGAACGGCCACCCGCGCTTCGGCTTCAACTTCGACCCCAGCCACCTCGCCTACCAGGGTGTGGACTATGTGCGCTTCATCCGCCAGTTCGGCCCACGCATCTTCCACGTGCACATGAAGGACGTGTGGTGGGGCCGCGGCGACGGCACGGTGGGCACCTTCGGCGGCAACACGAGCTTCGGCGACCCGCGCCGCGGCTGGGATTTCCGCAGCGTCGGCCGCGGCATGATCGACTTCGAATCCATCATCGTCGCGCTGAACGACGTCGGCTATGCCGGCCCGCTGTCGGTCGAATGGGAAGACAGCCGCATGGACCGCGTGCATGGCGCGACCGAGAGCGCGGCCTATTGCCGGCGCCTGGATTTTCCGGCGGCGCATGGCGCCTTCGACGCGGCCTTCTCGAAAGGCATGGCGGGATGACAAGAAAGCTCAGGGTGGCCATGGTCGGCGGCGGGCGCGACGCCTTCATCGGCGCCGTGCACCGGCATGCGATGGCGCTCGACGGCCGCTACGAACTGGTGGCCGGCGCGCTGTCCTCGACACCGGAAAAATCGCTCGCCTCGGGCCGTGACCTCGGGCTGGCGCGCGTCCACGCCGACTGGCAGGCCCTGCTCGCCGACGAGCTGCGTCGACCGGCCGACGAGCGCGTCGACCTCGTCGTCATCGTCACGCCCAACCACCTGCACTTCGACGTCGCGCGAGCCTTTGTCGATGCGGGCTTCCATGTCGCCTGCGACAAGCCGCTGGTGAACAGCAGTGTCCAGGCCGATGAACTGGTGCAGCTCGTCAGCGCGCGCGGCACGGCCTTCGCCGTCACCTACAACTACACCGGCTACCCGATGGTGCGCGAGGCCCGCGAGCTGGTGCGCTCGGGTGTCATCGGCAAGGTCCGCAAGGTCGTCGTCGAGTACCACCAGGGCTGGCTGGCCGGCGCACTGGAAAGCGGCAGCAACAAGCAGTCCGCCTGGCGCACCGACCCCGCGCAGAGCGGCCCGGGCGGCGCGCTGGGCGACATCGGCACCCATGCCGAGAACCTGCTGCACACGGTCACCGGCCTGGGCCTCGAGGCACTGTGTGCCGAGCTCAGCAGCTTCGGCCCCGGCCGCCAGCTGGATGACGACGCCAGCCTGCTGCTGCGCCTCACAGGCGGCGCGCGCGGCGTGCTGCTGGCCTCGCAGATGGCCGTCGGCCACGAGAACGATTTGCGCCTGCGCGTCTTCGGCGAACGGGGCAGCCTGGACTGGCGCCAGGAAGAACCCAACACATTGATCCATTCACCACTGGACGAAGCGCCGCGCCGGCTGACGCGTGGCTCTGCCGGCTTGAGCGAAGCGGCCCGCCGCGCCTGCCGCCTGCCGCCGGGACATCCGGAGGGCTTCATCGAGGCCTTCGCCAATCTCTACACCGAGCTGGCGGCCGACCTGCATGCCGGCACGCGCAGCGGCGACTATCCACGCATCGAGGATGGCGCACGCGGCGTTCGCTTCATCGAAGCCGCTGTGGCCTCACAAGGCCGGTGGGTGAGCCTGCAGCCCTAGCGGCAGGCCATGCCGTCGAAGGTCGTCGACGTGACCCAGTCGAGGATCTGCTCGTGGGTGTACTGGCCCGATTCCTTCAGCAGGGCGACGACGGGATCGCAGGCACGGGCGAACAGCGTGTAGAGCACGAGTTCGGGCGGCAACCCGGGATTGAGTTGCCCGCCGGTCTGGGCCTCGGTGATCCAGATGCTGAGGCGGTTGCTCAGCGAGATCAGCCGGTCCATATAGGCCTCGTTGGACTGCAGCGAGGCGCTCAGGCTGGAGTTGTGGGCCGGCAGCGAGGGCATCTCGCCTTCCAGTTGCGTCACCATGGCCCAGCGGGTCACGGCCTTCAACTGGTCCAGAGCCGCAACCGGCCGGCCGCCTTCAACCGTCTGGCCGCGCAGCTCCTCGACAAAGGCCAGTGCCCGATCCAGCACGCCCACCATGGCAGCGCCGGCCAGTTCTTCCTTGGACGGGAAGAGCTTGTACAGGCTGGCCTTGGCCAGACCCGCCTCCGCGGCCACCTCGTCCACCGTCATCGCGTCATAGCCCTTGGTCGCCAGCAGCCGGTTCACGGCGCCGACGATGGCGTCCTGACGCACGCGCAACAGCTGGTCTTTGATCGAAGGACGGGCACCCATGGCCGGATTCTAGACCGACAGGGCTGTCAAAAAAACTTCTTGGTGCAATTTTAAGACTGATGAGTTATTGTGTGAACTGACGAGTTCACATCATGACCTATTCAGTTCATCCGGGAGTTGCCATGCATCGTGTCGCCGTGATCGGATCCGGCATTGCAGGTTTGGCCGCGGCCTATCGCATCGCGACGGCGCCCGGCAGGAACAGCGTCACGCTGTTCGAGGCCGGCGGCCATTTCGGCGGCCATGCCAACACCGTCGACCTCGAGCTGGAAGGCGTCACGCACGGCGTGGACACCGGCTTCCTGGTCTTCAACCATCGCACCTACCCGCTGCTGATCCAGCTCTTCGCCGACCTCGGCGTCGAGACGGCCGAGTCCGACATGTCCTTCTCGGTTCAGGTGCCGCGGGCCGATGGCCGGGCGGGCCTGGAGTGGAGCGGCAGCTCGCTGCGCAGCGTGTTCGCCCAGCGCCGCAACCTGCTGCGCCCCGGCTTCTGGCACATGCTGGCCGAGATCCTGCGCTTCAACCGCATGACGACGGCGCTGGCCGAGACCGCACCGGACGCCACGCTGCAAGGTTCCATCGGCGACTTCCTCGACGCGCACGGCTTCACGGCGCGCTTTCGCGAGCACTATCTGCTGCCCATGATCGGCTGCATCTGGTCCTGCCCGACCGACCAGATGTTGAGGTTCCCCCTCGCCACGCTGATCCGCTTCTGCCACAACCATGGCCTGATCCAGGTCAGCGACCGGCCGCAGTGGCGCACCGTGCGCGGCGGTTCGCGCGAGTATGTGCGGCGCATGCTGGCCCGCATCCCCGACGCCCGCCTGCACACCCCAGTACTGGGCCTGCAGCGCGCCGGCCAGCAGGTGCGCCTGTTGACCCGCCAGGGCAGCGAATCCTTCGACGCCGTCGTCCTCGCCTGCCACAGCGACCAGGCCCTGGCCCTGCTGGGCGACGGCGCCAGCGCCGACGAGCAGGCCGTGCTCGGCGCCATCCGCTACCAGCCCAACACCGCAGTGCTGCACGGCGACGTCAGCGCCCTGCCGCAACGCCGCGCGGCTTGGGCCTCCTGGAACTATGAGCGCGCCGGCGACACGTCCGCTGAGCAGTCGCAGGTCTGCCTGCACTACCTGATCAACCGCCTGCAGCCCCTGCCCTGGCGGCAGCCGGTCATCGTGTCGCTGAACGCGGCCCGCCCGCTCGCCGATCACCTCGTGCACCGGCGCATCGAATACAGCCATCCCGTCTTCGACCTCGCCGCCCTGCAAGCCCAGGGCCGGGTGGGCGAACTGCAAGGTCGGCAGAGGACCTGGTTTGCCGGCGCCTGGTGCGGCTACGGCTTCCACGAGGACGGCCTGCGCGCCGGCCTGCAGGCGGCCGACGGCGTGCTGCAGGCCCTCAGCGCCTGCCTGCCGCGGGACGAGAGGAGCGCGGCGTGAGCGAGACCGCATTGCCGCGCATCGGCTTCGGTGCCGTCTGGCATCGGCGCCTGCGGCCGGTCGAGCATGAGTTCCGCTACCCGACCTATTTCCTGCTGCTGCCGCTGCGCAGCCTGCGCCGTCAACCCTGGCCAATGCTGAACCGCAACCGCCGGGGCTGGCTGAGCTTCCACGACCGCGACCACGGCAACGGCGGCGGCGACGCCCTGGCCTGGTTCGAGCAACTGCTGGCCAGCGAAGGCATCACCGATGCCGACGGCGAGGTCTGGCTGCAGACCTTCCCGCGCGTCTTGGGCTATGCCTTCAAGCCGGTGAGCTTCTGGCATGCCCACCGCGCCGACGGCTCGCTGGCGGCCGTGCTGGCCGAGGTCAACAACACCTTCGGCGAGCGCCACGCCTATCTGCTGGCCGGCCCGGAGCTGGCCTGGGGCGAGCCGAGCCGCGCCCGCAAGGTCTTCCACGTCTCGCCCTTCTGCGGCGTCAGCGGCGAATACAGCTTCCGCTTCGAGCGCCAAGTGACGACCGAAGGCTGGCCCGCCCACACGCTGGCACGCGTCGACCTGCACGACGCGCAAGGGCCGCTGCTGCAGACCAGTGTCGCCGGCACCCTGGCGACCCTGACGGCCGCCACGGTCCGCCGCGCCGTCTTCGGCATGCCCTTCATGACCCTGGGCGTCATCCTGCGCATCCACTGGCAGGCCGCCCGGCTGTGGGTCAAGCGCGTGCCCTTCTTCAGCAAACCACCTGCGCCTCAGAACTTCGTGAGCCGATAAGCATGAGCACCCCGACCGCCCTCACGCCCACTGCCCGTCCCGCTTCACCTCCCGCAGCCGCACGTCGCCTGCTCAAGCTGCTGGAGCGCCTGCCCATCGGCCAACTGGAGTTGCGCCTGCCCGATGGCTCGGTACAACTGCTGGGGAGCTCAGGCCCTCGCGCCGCGCTGTCGCTGGCCAACTGGGACATGTTCGGACGCACGCTGAAGTCCGGTGACATCGGCTTCGCCGAGAGCTTCATCGCCGGTGACTGGGACAGCCCCGACCTGACCGGGCTGCTGCGCCTGTGCCTGCTGAACCGCGAGCATGTGGAAGGCATCCTCTACGGCAGCTGGTGGGGGCGCCTCGGCTATCGCCTGCGCCATCTGCTGCGACGCAACTCCAAGGCTGGCAGTGCGCGCAACATCCACGCCCACTACGACCTCGGCAACGACTTCTACCGCCTCTGGCTGGACCCCAGCATGAGCTACAGCGCGGCCTGGTTCGAAGGCCGCGACGCGCGCGGCGCTGATCTGCTGCAGGCCCAGCAGGCCAAATACCGCCGCGCCTTGCGCGAGGCCCGCGTCGAGCCCGGCGCGCGCGTGCTGGAGATCGGCTGCGGCTGGGGCGGCCTGGCGGAGACGGCGGCACGCGACTTCGGCGCGCACGTGACCGGTGTGACCCTGTCGTCCGAACAGCTGCAATGGGCGCAGCAGCGCCTGCAGCGCGCCGGCCTGGCCGAACGGGCGCAGATGCTCTATCTCGACTACCGCGACCTGCCGGCGCGTCACGCCAGCGAGCCCTTCGACGCCGTCGTCTCCATCGAGATGTTCGAAGCCGTCGGCCACGAGTACTGGGCCGGCTACTTCCAGACCCTGAACGCCTGCCTGAAGCCCGGCGGCCATGCCTGCATCCAGACCATCACCATCCGCGACGACCTGTTCCCGCGCTATCTGCGTTCGACCGACTTCATCCAGCAGTACATCTTCCCCGGCGGCCTGCTGCCCAGCCCCTCGGCCTTCGAGGCCGAAGCGCGCCGCGCCGGCTTCGTCGTCGAGAACCGCCTCGCCTTCGGGCCCGACTACGCCGAGACGCTGCGCCGCTGGCGCGATGCCTTCGAGGCCAATCTCGAGACCGTGCAGCGCCAGGGCTTCGACCGCCGCTTCCAGCGCATCTGGGCCTTCTATCTGGCCTACTGCGAAGCCGCCTTCGACACCGGCAACACCGACGTCGTCCAGTTCACGTTGAGAAAGCCGGGCCCATGATCCGGCGCCGCCCCTGGGTCCGCCTGGCAGCGGCCGCCACCCTGAACCCACTCGCCATGCTGCAAGCCATCGCCGACACCCCTGCCCCCGCCGAACTGCGCGACACCCTGCCCCAGGCACGCCTGCAGGGCTCGGGCGTGCTGCGCTTCTTCGGCCTGCGCGTCTACGAAGCCCGGCTGTGGACGGCACCCGGCTTCGAAGTCGACAGCTATCCGCGCCATCCTTTCGCGCTCGAGCTGATCTACGACCGCCGCCTGGAAGGCCAGGCCATCGCCGAGCGCTCGGTCGCCGAGATGCGGCGCGTGGGCAGCTTCGACGAAGCCCAGGGCCGACGTTGGCTGGCGTTGATGACGCAAGCGTTTCCCGACGTCGTCGCCACCGACCGCCTGCTCGGCCTCAACGACGGCCAGGGCGATGTCAGCTTCTTCCACAACGGCAAGCTCACCGCACGCATCGTGGACGCCGACTACGCCCGCCTCTTCTTCGGCATCTGGCTGGCTCGCCAATCCTCGGCACCGGCCCTGCGCGAGTCTCTGCTCGGGCTGGCCCGCTGAACCATGGCCACCGGCGCCCTGCCCATCGCCTTCGGCTGGCCCCGCGGCCTGGCCTATGCGAGCCTGGCGGTACCGCTGGCCTTCGTCTCCCTGCCCCTCTACGTCAACCTGCCCTATCACTACGCCTCGGTGTTCGGCCTGCCGCTGTCGGTGCTGGGCGCGGTGATGCTGGGCGTGCGCCTGTTCGACGCCATCGTCGACCCAGCCCTCGGCCGCGTCGCGGATGCCCTGTTCCGCCACGGCACGACCAGGGTGCGCTGGACGGCCGCCCTCGGCAGCGCGGTGCTGGCCCTGGCCTTTGCCGCGCTGTGGCGGCCACCGTCCACGGAGTCCGGCGCCCTGACTGCCTGGCTGGTGGTGGCCCTGCTGCTGTCCACCCTGGCCTACAGCGGCGTCAGCATCCTGCACCAGAGCTGGGGCACGCGCTGGGGCGGTGGCCCGGAGCTGCGCGCGAAGGTGACGGGCTGGCGCGAGGCCGGCACGCTGCTGGGCGTGCTGCTGGCCAGCGCCCTGCCCGCGCTGGCCGGCTGGACGGCGACCAGCGTCGCGCTGGCCGCCCTGCTCATCGTGGGCCTGGTTGGCCTGAGCCGCCTGCCGGCCACGGCCTATCTGCGCCCCGAAACCCACATCCCATCCGGCCCCTCGCCCTGGCGGCTGCCGGCCTTTCGCCAGCTGCTGGCCGTCTTCATGCTGAACGGCATCGCCAGCGCCATCCCGGCCACGCTGCTGCCTTTCTTCATCGCCGACCGCCTGCAGCTGCCGCACTGGCAGGCGCCGCTGCTGCTGGCCTATTTCGGTGCGGCCGTGCTGGGCCTGCCGCTGTGGGTGCGCGCCGCCGGCCGCTGGGGCCTGGCGCCGACCTGGCGCTTCGGCATGGCGGCCAGCGTGCTCGCCTTCGCTGCCACACCCTGGCTTGGCGCGGGCGACGGCGCCGGCTTTGCCGCCGTCTGCCTGTTCAGTGGCCTGGCCCTGGGTGCCGACCTGGCACTGCCCGGCGCGCTGCTGACCGGCGTCATCCACCACGGCGGTGCCGGCGGGCGCGACGAAGGCGTCTTTCTCGGCTGGTGGACCTGTGCCACCAAGCTCAACCTCGCCCTGGCCGCCGGCCTGGCCCTGCCCCTGCTGTCCCTTGCCGGGTACCAGAGCGGTGGGCGGGACGAAGCCGGACTGTTGGCCCTGGCCTGGGCCTATGGCGGCCTGCCCTGTCTGCTGAAGCTGGCCGCGGTCGCCGCACTGTGGCGCGCCGAAAGCCTGAACCCGAACTGGAAGGAAAGCGCATGAACCGCCGCACATTGCTGGGCGCTACCGCTGCCATGGCACTGACTGCCTGCGCCGGCCCCGAAGTCCGGGACTACGCGAAGGAAGAGCCCCGCTTCGACCTGCGCAGCTTCTTCGACGGCCCGCTGACCGCCAAGGGCATGTTCACGGACCGCGCTGGCCGCGTCGTGAAGCGCTTCAGCGTCAAGATGGTGGCGCGCTGGGATGGTGATGTTGGTGTTCTGGATGAGCGTTTCCAGTACAGCGACGGCACGACGCAGCGGCGCGTCTGGCGGCTGCGCGCCACGGGTCCCGGCCGCTATGTCGGCACGGCCGACGATGTCGTCGGCGAAGCCGCCGGCGAGAGCGCCGGCAATGCCTTCCGCTGGGCCTACACACTCGCCCTGCCGGTGGACGGCCGCGTCTGGGACGTGGCACTGGACGACTGGATGTTCCTGCTCGACGAGCGCACGGTGCTGAACCGCTCGTCCATGAGCAAGTTCGGTCTGCACGTCGGCGACGTGACCCTGGTCATCACCAAGGATTGAAGGCCATGCCGCTGAATCCGCCACTGCGAGACTGGCAAGGCCGCTGGGTGTGGGTCATCGGCGCATCCTCGGGCATCGGCCGTGCCACGGCCGCGGCACTGTGCCGGCAAGGCGCGCACGTCGTCGTGTCGGCACGCCAGGCAGAAGCCCTCGACGCCTTCGTCCTCGAGCATCCGGGCAGCGTGGCCCTGCCGCTGGACGTGACCCGGCCCGACGACATGGCAGCCGCGGCCCAGTCGGTGCAGCGGCACGCCAGCGGCGCACCGGCCCTGGTGATGTATTGCGCGGGCCACTACCGCGCCCAGCAGGCCACGGCCTTCGACCGTGCCGAGATGGAGAAGCATCTGGCCGTCAACTACACCGGCGTGCTGCATCTGCTCGAGGCCGTGCTGCCAACGCTGATCGCGGCCGGCAGCGGCCATCTCTGCCTGGTCGGCAGCGTGGCCGGCTACCGCGGCCTGCCGATGTCCCTCGCGTATGGCCCCACCAAGGCGGCGCTGAACAACCTGACCGAGAACCTCTACCTGGACCTGCACCCTCTCGGCCTCGGCGTGTCCATCGTCAACCCCGGCTTCGTCGAGACGCCGCTGACCGCGCAGAACCATTTCCACATGCCGGCCCTGATCTCGCCGGAAGAAGCCGCGCAGCAGATCCTGAAGGGCTGGGCCGCCGGCCGCTTCGAGATGAACTTCCCACGCCGCTTCACGGCCTGGATGCGGCTGCTGCGCTGCCTGCCGGATGCCTGGTATTTCGCGGCGGTGCGCCGCGCCACCGGAGCCTGAACATGCCTCTGCCATCGTCCGACGTCCGCACCGACAGGCTGGTTGAGGCCTATGTCAAGCTGACCCGCGAGAACCTGCCTGCGCTGCTCTCGCTTTACGACGAACGGGCCAGCTTCAAGGATCCCTTCAACGACGTCAGCGGCCGGGGGAGCATCGAGCGCATCTTCCGGCAGATGTTCGAGGAGCTGCGCAGCCCGCGCTTCGTCGTGCTGAGCGTGGCCTCGGAAGGGGATGACGCCTTCCTGACCTGGGAATTCCAGTTCCGGCGCGCCGGCGGCCAAGCCATGACCATTCACGGCGCCACTCATGTGCACTACTCATCGGCCGGCCTGGTCACCGTGCACCGCGACTACTGGGACGCCGCCGAGGAGCTTTACGCCAAGCTGCCGCTGCTGGGCCTGCCGATGCGCGCGCTGCGTCGGCGTCTGTCCGCCTCGTGACGACGACGCGGCCGACAATGCGGCCGCCATGCCCCGCCGAACCCGCACCGACCACCATCACGTCTACGTCGTGCTGCTGTCCGAGCAGGTCTGGAACGAGCCCGCCTTCCGCAAGGCCAACCCTGAGCACGACATCGTCAAGCCCTGCGTCTATGTCGGCATGACCGGCCTCGACCCCGACCTGCGTTTCGACAAGCACATGGCCGGCATCCAGTCCAACCGCTTCGTACTGAAGTACGGCGTGCGCCTGATGCCCGAGCTCTACGAGGTCTACAACCCCATGCCCTATGAGGCGGCCCGCGACATGGAGGTGGAGCTGGCCATCGGCCTGCGCGAGTCGGGGTATGCGGTCTGGCAGGCCTGAGAGGGCCAGAGTCGGCGGTGGTTAGCATCGGGGCCTTGCGTGCCGAAGGAGATCCCATGCCCCTGCGCCGATCCGACGCCCTCCGCCTTGCCGCCGCCGCGCTGCTGGCCCCCTGGATGCTGCACGCCGGCGCGGCCGACGACCCCAAGCGCAAGCCCGACCTCGGCGACGCCGCCGAGGGCAGCTACCAGGGCGACGTGATCTCGGACTCCAAGGGCTCGTCCCGCAGCGGCGTGACGCTGACCGTCACCCGCATCGGCAAGAACCTGGTCCGCGTCACGTCCGACTACCCGCGCCTGCCGGTCGTCGAGGTGCCGCTGACGCTGGCCATGGGCAAGATCCTTCAGGCCCGCGGCGACAGCGTCTTCCTGCTCGACCGCTCGCAGACGCCGGCCAAGCTCGACGTCAGCTTCTTCAACGAAGTGAGCTGGTCCGGCCTGCGGCGCTAGCGGGCGCCGTGTTCGACGCCTGGGCCTTGCGAAAGGCCGCGGGCGGTCGCCCCAGCAGGCGCTGGAAGGAGCGCCGCATGCGCTCGGTGCTGCCAAAGCCGCAGTCCTCGGCAATGCGCTGCACCGACGGCAGGCCGCCCTCCAGCGCGGCGCGCGCTGCGTCCACGCGCAGCCTCTCGATGGCGTGGGCGGGCGTGGCGCCGGTCTCCGCCAGGAAGCTGCGTGCGAAATGTCGGGGGCTCATGCAGGCGCGAGCCGCCAGCTCGTCCACACGGTGGTCGAGGGTGAGGTTGCGCCTCACATGCTCGAGCAATTCGCCGAAACGCCCTTCGGGCTTCTGCAGGTCCAGCAGCGGCGAGAACTGCGACTGCCCACCCGGGCGGCGCCTCTCCACCACCAGTTGGCGCGCCGCCTCGCGAGCGACTTCTTCGCCGCAGTCATGCGCGACCAGGGCCAGGCAGAGGTCGATGCCCGCAGTCATGCCGGCGCTGGTCCACAGCTCGGGCAGGCGGCGCGAGCGGCTGCGCACGGCGGGCTCGCGCACGAAGATGCGGTCGGGCTGCAGGCGCACCGCGGGAAAGTCGCTGGCGAACTGCCGGCTGCGCGACCAGTGGGTGGTGGCCGTGCGGTCGTCGAGCAGGCCCGCCGCCGCCAGCAGCAGGCTGCCGCTGCAGATGCTGGCCACGCGCGCACCGGAGCGGCTGGCACGCTGCAGCCAGGCGATGAGGCGGGCGTCGCGGCAGGCGGCATCGATGCCGTCACCGCCAATCGTCATCACCAGGTCCACATCACCGAGCTGGCGCGGCAGCGGCTGCACCGGCCAGGCGATGCCCGCCGAACTGCGCGCCGTGCCCGCCGTGCTCGCGGCCAGGCGCCACGTGTAGCTGTCGGGCCGGGCCAGCCGGGCCACCTCGAAAACGGCCATGGGCCCGGCCAGGTCGAGCTGCTGGAAGCCCGGGAAGACGACGAAGACGATGCGGCAGGCCATGCCGGATTCTGGCAGCGCGGGCATCTGCCACGCGTGGCAGAAAAGGTGGGAACAGCGTCATGGCGGCCAGACTTCCTCAGCCTCAAGCTGCGAACCCTGACCACCGGAATGCGGCAAGGAGGCCGCCCGCCCATGAAGACCGATCCCGGCCACACCCTCATCACCATCAACAGCCGCCCCGACGCCGTCATGGCCCAGGGCCAGGGCTCCTGGCTGGTCGACGAGGACGGCCGACGCCATCTCGACCTCATCCAGGGCTGGGCCGTCAACAGCCTCGGACACAGCCCGGCGGTGGTGGCCCGGGCCCTGGCGGCGCAGGCGCAGCGGCTGTGGAATCCGGGGCCGGCCTTCTACAACCGCCCGGCCCTGGCGCTGGCCGAGCGCCTCGTCGAGCTGAGCTGCTTCGACCGCGCCTTCTTCATGAGCTCGGGCGCCGAGGCCAACGAATGCGCCGTCAAGCTGGCGCGGCGCTGGGGTCGCAAGGCGCGCGGCGGCGCCCACGAGATCATCAGCTTCGAGCAGGGCTTCCATGGCCGCACCCTGGCCATGATGAGCGCCTCGGGCAAGCCGGGCTGGGACAGCATCTATGCCCCCATGCCCCAAGGCTTCGCCAAGGCCAGGCTGAACGACCTCGCCTCGGTGGCGGGCGCGATCACGCCCGACAGCGTCGCCGTCATGATCGAGCTCGTCCAGGGCGAGGCCGGCGTCGTCCCGGCCGATCCTGCTTTCGTGCGTGAACTGCGGGCTCTGTGCACCGAGCGCCGCCTGCTGCTCATCGTGGACGAGGTGCAGACCGGCATGGGCCGCTGCGGCCAGGCCTTCGCTCACGAGGCTTACGACGTGGAGCCGGACCTGATGACGCTGGCCAAGGGCATCGGCGGTGGTTTGCCGCTGTCGGCCCTGCTGTGCAAGGAGGCGCTGAACTGCTTCGAGCCGGGCGACCAGGGGGGCACCTATTGCGGCAACCCGGTGATGGCGGCAGTGGGGCTGGCGGTGGTGAACGAGATCTGCCGTCCCGAGTTCCTGGCCACGGTCAGGCAGCGCAGCCAGCAGCTCTCGCAGGGCCTGCAAGCCATCGCCCGCGAGCATGGGCTGGTCGGTGAACGCGGCGTGGGCCTGCTGCGCGCCCTCATCCTGGCGAGCGACCGGGCCGAAGAGGTCGTCACCGCGGCGCGGGAGCTGCAACCCGTGGGCTTGCTGCTGAACGCGCCGCGCCCCAACCTGCTGCGCTTCATGCCGGCACTGAACATCGACGCCGCCGAGCTCGACGAAGGGCTGCGGCTGCTGGGCCTGGCCTTGCGCCGGGTGGTGGGCTGAAGTTCACAGCCCGTCCGATCACGACACAGGGGCAGCGTCCCCTGCATTTTGAGGAGGCCATGGCCGCGGAGCGGGCCTCTTGTCGGTATAAAAGGCGGTCCGCCCCTGACCCGGAGAACCCCATGGCAACCTGGAAGAACGCATCGGCTGTATTCACGGGAGGAACTGCGCAAATCCAGCAGTTCAAGGGCCGCAAGGTCAGAGCCAAGGTCGCGATGCAGCTGGGGCTGTACGACCCCGTCAACAACACGCAGGCGGTCACCACGCTGATGCCGGGCGCCATCGGCCTCGTCTCCAACCCCCACCCCACGGCCCTCGTCGGTTTGCTGATCGCCTTTGACAAGCGTCCCGGCGCCATGGTCACGACGCTGGACAGCATGATGCGCGGCGGATCTTTTCAGGTCGTGGTCGTCAACGAGCCGACCTTCAAGATGCAGTTCGAAGTCGAGTCCTGAAGGGCTGAGCCGCTAGGCCACCGCGCCCCGCGTGTTCACGTACAGCGCGTACAGCGAATGGGTGCTGGCCATGAAGAGGCGGTTGCCCTTGGCACCGCCGAAACACAGGTTGGCGCAGCGCTCGGGCAGGTGGATGTGCGCGAGGGGCTTGCCCGTCGCACCATAGACCTTGACGCCATCCAGATGCGAGGCATCCGCGCCCGCGCTGCCATCGCTGCCGAAGCCGCACCAGAGATTGCCCTGCACATCGACGGCCATGCCGTCGAAGGCACCCGGGCCGCCGGCGTCGATGAAGAGGCGCTTGTTGCTCAAGCGGGCGCCATCGACGTCATAGGCCCAGATGCAGCGATGCGGCTTGGCGCGGCTCTCGATGACATAGAGGACCTTGCCGTCCGGGCTGAAGGCCAGGCCGTTGGGGCCGTTGAGATCGTCGAGCTGCAGCGTCAGCTCGCCCGTCGCGCCATCGATGCGGTAGACGCCCTGGGCCAGCTCGGGCTGGGCCTTCTCGCCTTCGAAGTCGCTCAAGATGCCGAACAGCGGGTCGCTGAACCAGAGGCTGCCGTCAGGCCCGCAGGTGATGTCATTGGGCGAGTTCAGGCGCTTGCCGTTGAAGCGGTCGGCCAGCACGGTGATGCGGCCGTCGTATTCGGTGCGCGTGATGCGGCGTGTCAGATGCTCGCAGCTGACCAGCCGGCCCTGCGCGTCGCGCACATGGCCGTTGGCGTTGTTGCTCGGGCTGCGGAAATCGCTGACGGCCCCCGTCGTCTCGTCCCAGCGCAGGATGCGGTTGTTGGGGATGTCGGAGACCAGCAGATAGCGGCCGTCGCCAAACCACACCGGGCCTTCGGCCCAGGCGAGGCCTGTGGCGAGCTGCTCGACACCGGCGGCGAACAGGCGCAGCGGCAAAAAGGCCTCGTCCAGCACCTCGATGGCCGGGTCGGGCCGGCGCGCGTTCGGCGCGAAGGCGATCTTCATTCCCGGGGATCTTTCTCGAACGGGCCGAGCACGACGAAGCCGCCGCCCTGGCAGCGCACCTCGGGCTTGCTGGGGTCGAGATGGGGCTGGGCCGCTTCGACCTCGGCGCGCCAGGGTTCGGAGCTGTCCTGGGGCTTGAAGCCGATGTGGCTGGACGGTGCGTTGTTCCACCACACCGAGCGGTTGTCGCTCATGCCGTAGATGATGCTGTGGCCGACGACGGGCGCGCTCAAGGCGGCGACCATCAGGCGTTCGAGATCGTCAAAGCTCAGCCAGCTCGACAGCATGCGGCGATCGGTCGGCACCGGCCAGCTCGAGCCGATGCGCACCGACACCGTCTCCAGGCCGTAGCGGTCGAAGTAGAACTGGGCCAGGTTCTCACCGAAGGCCTTGGACAGGCCGTAATAGCTGTCGGGCCGCGGCGCCGCGTCGGGCGTCAGCGTCTCGCCCTGGCTGTAGAAGCCGGTCACGTGGTTGGAACTGGCGAAGACGATGCGCCTGACGCCGCGCTGGCGAGCCGCCTCATAGACGTTGTAGGCGCCGACGATATTGGCCGGCAGCACGACATCGAAGGGCTTCTCGATGGACACGCCACCGAAGTGCAGCACGGCGTCCACATCCTTCAGCAGGGACTGCATCGCGGCCAGGTCTTCCAGCGGTGCCTGCACCACCTCTTCGCCATCGCCCGCAGGGTCCATGGCAGCGAGGTCGGAGACGCGCAGCACGTCGCAATAGGCCTTCATGCGCGGCCGCAAGACGCGGCCCAGATTGCCGGCGGCGCCGGTCAGCAACAGGCGCTTGAAGCGGGGGGCGGAGGGTGGGGTCATGCCTTGCGCAAGGGAGGGCGCAGCCGGGGGGCGGCGTCGGACTGGCGTCGGACCAGTTCGAAGTCCTTGAGCTCATGCTCGCAGGGCAGAGGCTCTCCGGTGCGGCGCGCGCGGATATGGCGCACCAGCAGGTCCACCGCGGCGCCGGCCATGTCCATGATGGGCTGGCGCACGGTGGTCAGTTCGGGCCAGATCGTCGTGGCCAGCGGCGCATCGTCGAAGCCGACGACGGTCAGGTCGCTGGGCACATCCAGGCCCATGCGGTGGGCGATGGCGACGGTGGCCGCGGCCATGTCGTCATTGCTGGCGAAGATGGCCGTGGGGCGCTGCTCCTGCGACAGCAGGAACTCGGCCGCGTCCAGGCCCGAGCGGTAGGTGAACATGCCCTGGGCGACGACCTCTTCCTCGGCGATGTTGAGGCCGGCGTCGCTCATGGCGGCATGGAAGCCCGCCAGACGTCGCGCGCTGCTGCTCTGGTAGGGGTCGCCGATGATGAAGCCCAGACGGTGGTGGCCCAGGTTCAGCAGATGGCGCGTCATCTCGTAGGCGGCCTGGTAGTCGTCGATGCCGACGGCGCAGACATCCTCCGGCGGCTGGCCGGCAGAGACGACGACAGCCGGCGTGTCGGTATCGGCGACCAGCTTGAGCAGGGGCTGGGAATCGCAGAAGGGCGGCGGCAGGATCAGCCCGTCGATGCCGTTGGCGATCATCTCGACAACCGGCTTCTCTTCGCCCTCGCGCGCCGCTTCGCAGCGCTGCACGACCAGCTGCACATGGCGCATGCTGGCCTTGTTGAGCAGGCCGATGAGGAACTCGTTGAGGTAGCCGGCGGTCGGGTCGATGTAGAGCATGCCGATGCGGATGGGCTCCGAGCCGGCCAGGTGGCGGGCCGCCTGGTTGGGCACATAGTTCAGCTCGGCGACGGCGGCCTGTACTTTTTCGCGGGTGCCGGGGCGGACGTTCTGCTCACCGTTGATGACCCGCGACACCGTCATCGGCGACACGCCCGCGAGCTGGGCCACGTCGGCGATGGTGGCGACCTTGGTGCTGCGTCCAGCACGTGCGGATGGCTTCAAAGGGGTCCCTCGAATGATGGTGGGGCTGTTTGCGCAATCATATTTGGTGAGGCCCTAGCCACCGCGCCCTGGGGCGAAATTGAAATGCCGGGCTTTGTACTCATCCAAGCTGCGAGCCGGTGGCCGTGTGCCGGCCGGCAAGGGCAGGCCCGAAGCAGACTGGAAATAGGCGATGCAGGCATCGCGCCACCAGCGGGCTTCGGCCTCCTGCACGGCCAGGTAGGCGGCGACGTCGGCGTGGCGGGCCGGATCGATGTCACCCTTCAGCGCGGCCCAGCGCGCGCGCATGTCGACGACGCCGACCACGCCGCGGTCATAGCGGGCGATCAGCTCGGCCCACAGCGTGCGGCCCGAGGCCATGCGGTAGTCCCAGGGCAGGTGGTGGAACCACAGCAGCCAGTCTTCGGGCGTGGTCTCGGGTTTGCTCAAACGATTCGCCCACTCGGGCGCGTACTGGGCCACCGCATTGCTACCGGCGGGGCTGCGGTCAAAGCCGATGCCATCGCGCCCGGCGCGGTGGAAATAGACCGGGTTCCAGTCGGCCCGCTCCAGGTTGTCGACCCAAGGCGCCGGCCCGTAATGATGGCCCGTGCCCATCAGGTGATGCAGCCCCAGCGGCGTCATGTAGTCGACGACGGACTCGCGCGAGGCCAGCATCATGGACACGATGCCGTCGACGGCGCGCGGCGCGGTCGTGAAGGTCTGCTGCACCCATTCACGGGCCACGTCGGCCGAGGCCAGGCCGGGGTTCCAGGCCATGCGACCGAAGGCGTACCAGTTGGCGGGGTCGAAGTGGGAGCCGCTCCAGTTGCGGTCACTGCCGATATTGGCGACGCCAGCGACGGCCTGGATGTGCCGGGCCACCGTCATGTCGTCGGGCCTGGCGCGCAGCACCTCCTCGAACAGCGGTCCGAGGTAGACCAGATGGGTCGAGAAGCCCAGGTACTCCTTGGTGATCTGCAGTTCCAGCGCGAGCGGCGTCTTGGGCATGGCGCCGAACAGCGGATGGAAGGGCTCGCGCGGCTGGAAGTCGATGGCGCCGTTCTTGACCTGCACGATGACATTGGCGGCGAATTGGCCGTCCAGCGGCTGGAACTCATTGAAGGCCTGCTTGGCACGGTCGCTGGTATCCGGCGCATAGACAAAAGCCCGCCACATGACGAGGCCGCCATGCGGTGCGAGGGCTTCGGCCAGCATGTTGGCGCCGGCTGCGTGGTTCCTGCCGTAGTCCTGCGGCCCCGGCTGGCCTTCGGAATTGGCCTTGACGAGGAAGCCGCCGAAGTCCGGGATGGCCTGGTAGATCTCGTCGGCCTTGGCCTTCCACCAGGCGCGCACGGCCGGGTCCAGCGGGTCGGCCGTCTTCAGCCCACCCAGTTCCCTGGGTGACGAGAAGCGCGCCGACAGCCAGACCTTGATGCCATAGGGCCGCAACACCTCGGCCAGGGCCGCGGCCTTGGCGATGAAGGGCGCGGTCAGCGAATCGGCCTTGGCGTTGACGTTGTTCAGCACCGTGGCGTTGATGCCCAGCGAGGCATTGGCGCGGGCGTAGTCCACATAGCGGGCATCGCGGATGTCGGGCAGCTTCCACCAGTCCCAGATCGACGCGCCCGCATAGCCGCGCTCCACGGTGCGATCCAGGTTGTCCCAGTGGTTGAGCAGGCGCAGGTCGACCTGGGGCGCCGAGCGCTGGTCGAGCTTGCCCGGATCGGCCCCTGTCTGAACCGCACGCAGCCAGGCGAAGCTGCCGTAGAGCAGGCCGAGGTCGGTGTTGGCTGCGATCAGCGTCACGGAGCGGCCGGCCCGCTTCAGGCCGCGCAGTGCATAGCCCTCGCGGCCCAGTTCGCTCCAAGGCAACTCGACGCCGAGGGGTGCGTTGGCCGGCGTCACCAGCATCAGCACCCCGTCCGCCGGCTTTGCCGAGGGTTCGCGCCCTGTCAGCCCGGCCACGCCGCGCTTCAGCTCGGCGACCGCGGCCTGCAACGTCGGCGAGGCAGGCTCCGCATGGACGATGCTGCGCGCCTGGTCCAACACCCGTTGCTGGCCGCCCGCCGGCACGGCGCGGTAGCGCAGCCACAAGTCGTAGCCGTCTTCCACCGGCGCGCTCCACGCAGGCAGCAGCAGAGCCGCCAGCAGCCAGCCGGCCAAGCCTCGGGCCCATGTCTTCATTCGGTCTCCTGTGATCGGGCCCGACCCGGGGCTGGAACCCCGGAATTGCGGGAATGTTAGGTATTTCTCGCTTGCGCAAAGCAAAATGGTAGCGCTACATTTGAGTCCACAGCAAGCGCCGTCGAGCGCTCATTGCCCTGGAGACAGTCCGTTGAACCTTGACCTCGCCATCCCGGCTCCCGCGACCTCCGCCCGGGCCTTTGCGCCCCAGGCGGCTGCGTTCAGGGTGGCGTGATGGTCGGGTCGGTCGCCAAGCCGCTGGGCCGCCAGCGCTGGGTCGTCTGCGCCCTGCTCTTCGTCGCGACCACCATCAATTACATCGACCGCAATGCGCTGTCGGTGCTGAAGACCAGCCTGCAGCAGCCCCTCGAATCCGGCGGACTGGCCCTGACCGACGCCGACTACGGCTGGATCACCTTCGCCTTCACGGCTGCCTATGCGGCCTTCCCGCCGCTGATCGGCGCAGCCATCGACCGCTTCGGCGTCAAGCGCAGCCTGGGCGCCGCCTTGCTGCTGTGGTCGGCTGCCGCCGCGGCCCATGGCATCGTCGCGTCGGTGCTCGGTCTCGTCGTCGTGCGCTTCCTGCTCGGCATGGCCGAAGCCGCCCACTTCCCGGCCGCCATCAAGGCCGTGGCGACGTGGTTTCCGCAGCAGGAGCGGGCCCTGGCGACCGGCATCTTCAACTCGGGCACGGCGCTCGGCGTCATCGCCTCGCCCATCACCGTCTGGCTGGCCGTCACGTTTGGCTGGCAGTTCGCCTTTGTCGCCATTGGCGGCGTCGGCCTGCTTTGGCTGATGTTCTGGGAGCGCGGCTTCCATGCGCCCGAGCGCCATGCCAAGGTGTCGGCCGAGGAGCTGGCCCATATCCAGGCCGGCCAGCCGCCACAAGCTGCGGCCATCAAGCTGCCGTGGACGGCCCTGCTGCGCTTGCGCGCCATCTGGCCCTTTCTTGTGGCCAAGCTGCTGACCGATCCGGTCTGGTGGTTCTTCCTGTTCTGGCTGCCGTCCTATCTGGAGCGCGAGCGCGGCCAGAACCCGCTGAAGAGCGCCGGCCTGGTCGCGCTGATCTATCTCGGCTCCAGCGTCGGCTCCATCGCCGGTGGCTGGCTGTCCAGCGCCCTCGTCAAGCGCGGCTGGCCCGTCGGCCGTGCCCGCATGACGGCCATGGGCGCCGCCGCCGTCTGCATGCCCGGTGCCATCCTGGCCTACACCAGCGACAGCTTCGCGCTGTGCATCGCGCTGATCACGCTGGCCACCGCCTGCCACCAGGCCTGGTCGGCCAATCTGCTGACCTCGGCGACCGACCTCTTCCCAACCCAGGTGTCGGGCGCCGTCATCGGCCTGGGCGCGACGGCTGGCGGCATCGGTGGCATGTTCATCGCACTGCTGGCGGCCCTGGCCGTGCAGTGGACGGGCACTCAACAGTGGGTGTTCGTGTTCGCCGGGCTGATGCACCTGACCAGCCTGGGCCTGTTCTGGCTGTGGTTCCGCGGCCGCTTCGAGCGCGTGGACATCGGTGCCGACGCGAACCTGCGCGGGGCCCATCGCGGCCTGCTGACGGCGGGCGGGTTGCTGGCCACCCTCGGCGCCCTGCTCGCCTGGCTGATCGCCGCGAACTGGGAAGCCTGCGTCGCCGCCGCCAGGTTCTCGGGCGCCGCGCAGGCGCTGACGGCCGCCATTGGCGTGACGCTGATCGGCGGCGCCCTGCTGCATGCGGGCCGCCCGCGCGCCACGCCGGAGGTGCTGGCATGCAGCTGACCGCCGACCAGCACCTGCTCAAGGACCTCAACCGCATGGCCATCGTGCGCCAGCTGAGCGCCTGGCCGGGGCAGTCGCGTGCCGCCCTGGCCGAGGCCCTGCAGCTGACCAAGTCCACCGTCAGCTCCCTGACCCGGGAGTTGATCGCCGAAGGCTGGCTGCTGGAGCGCGAGGTCGTCGCCACCGGCGAACTGGGACGTCGACCGACACCCCTCTTCGTCGACCCAGGCCGCCTCGTGCTGCTGGGGGCCGAGCTGGGCGTGGACGGCGTCAATGTCGTCGCCACCTCGCTGACCGGCGACGTGCTGGCCCGCGCCCGCTCGCCGCTGGACGCCAGCCGCGACGCCCATCTCGCGCTGGTGCGAGCCGCCAAGCTGATGCTGCAGGTGCACGCGCGCCTGGACACGCCGGCCCAGCGCGTCATCGGCATCGGCATCGGCCTGCCGGGTGCCGTGGATGAAGCGCGCGGCCATCTGCATTTCGCCCACAACCTCGGCTGGCGCGACCTGCCCGCCGGCCGCCGGCTGGCCGAACATCTGCGCGCCACACCGCTGCAGGGCGTACCGCTGTTCGTGCAAAACGACGCCGACATGGCCGTCATGGGCGAGCTGGAATTCGGCGCCGCCAACGAAGCGGCACCCGACCCGCTGATCTATCTGAGCCTGGGCCTGGGTGTGGGCGCGGGCATCGTCGTCGAGGACCGCCTGCTGACCGGCGCCCATGGCCTGGCCGGCGAGGTCGGCCACACAACGCTGGACATCGCCGGGCCGCGCTGCAGCTGCGGCCGCCGCGGCTGCGCCGAAGCCATGATCGGCTTTCGCGCCATGCTGCCCGAGGCCGATGCCAGCGGTGGCCTGGCCGAGGTGCAGCGTCGCCTGCACGCCAAGGCAGCCGGCAGCGTCGACGCCGTCGACCAGGCCGGCCGCTATCTCGGCATGCTGCTGGCCAATCTCTGCGCCGCTTACGACCCCGGACGCATCGTGCTCGGTGGCCCGGCCGTCGAACTTGGCGCCCCTTTTCTTCATGCGGCCTTCCAGACGCTGGAAGGCTTTGCGGCCGCCGCGAATGTGGCCACGCCGACCGTCACCCTCACCCGCTTCGGCCACGACGCCGTTCCCGTCGGCGCCGCGGCCCTGGCCCGCTACCGACTCACTCGTCCCTTGATTGCTGCTCGCCGCCTCGCTGCGGCGGCCTGAACCCATGATCACCAATCCCATCCTGCCGGGCTTTCACGCCGACCCCTCGATCTGCCGCGTCGGCGACGACTACTACATCGCCACCTCCACCTTCGAGTGGTGGCCCGGCGTGCGCATCCACCATTCGCGCGACCTCAAAAACTGGCGCCACCACAGCTATGCCTGCACCCGCCAAAGCCAGCTCGACCTGACCGGCCATCCCGACTCGGCCGGCGTCTGGGCGCCCTGCCTGAGCTATGCCGGCGGCCAGTTCTGGCTGATCTACACCGACGTGCGCTCCACCATCGGCGCCTTCAAGGACACACACAACTACCTCGTCACCGCGCCCAGCATCGACGGACCGTGGAGCGAGCCCGTCTATCTGAACAGCTCGGGCTTCGACCCCAGCCTCTTCCATGACGAGGACGGTCGCCACTGGCTGGTCAATCAGCAATGGATCCACCAACCCGGCAAGCACCACTTCAACGGCATCCTGCTGCAGGAATACGACCATGAAGCGAAGCGCCTGGTGGGTCCGGTCAAGAACATCTATGCCGGCACCGAGCTGCAGGTCGTCGAAGGTCCGCATCTGTATCGCCGCAAGGGCTGGTACTACCTGCTGACGGCCGAGGGCGGCACCTTCTACGAGCACGCCGTCACGCTGGCCCGCTCGCGCCACATCGACGGCCCCTACGAGACCCTGCCCGGCAACCCGCTGCTGACGGCCTGGAAGCAGCCCACCGATGGCCTGCAGCGCAGCGGCCACGCCAGCCTGGTGCAGACGCAGCACGGCGACTGGTACATGGCCCATCTCTGCGGCCGGCCGCTGGAATGGAGCGGCCCGAACGCCGACCAGCAGAACGGCGTCTACGAGGGTCTGCACTGCCCCCTGGGACGCGAGACCGGCATCCAGCGCCTCCACTGGCGCGATGACGACTGGCCCGAGGTCGAAGGCGGCGGCAACGCACCGCGCCTGCAGACGGCCGAGCCGGGTCTGCCCGAGCATGTGTTCGCGGCCGAGCCGGCGCGTGATGACTTCGACACGCCCACGCTCAACCATCACCTCAATTCACTGCGCGTGCCCTTCGATGAAAGCTGGATCTCGCTGACCGAGCGTCCCGGTTTCCTGCGCCTCAAGGGCCGCGAGTCGCTGATGAGCCTGTTCGACCAGAGCCTGGTCGCGCGCCGCCAGCAGCATTTCAATTGCCGCGCCGAGACCCGCCTGGAATTCGCGCCCGAACTCTTCCAGCAGATGGCCGGCCTGGTCGCCTACTACAACACCAGCAACCACGCCTATCTGCACGTCAGCCGCGACGTCGACTCGGGCCAGCGCGTGTTGCGCCTGACCGTCAACCGCGATGCGGCGCTCAGCGAGCCGGCCACGGCCGTCGAGTTGAAGGACGGCGCCGTGGACCTGGCCGTCGAGTTCAGGCACGACCGCTACCAGTTCCAGTTCAGGCAGGGCGGCTCGGCCTGGCAGGACTTCGGCCCGGCCCTGGACGCCGCCATGCTCAGCGACGAGTTCGCGACCCAGTTCGTCAACGGCTTTGCGCGCAGCTTCGGCTTCACGGGCAACTTCATCGGCATCGCCTGCCAGGACTTGTCCGGTCAGCGGCTTGCAGCTGACTTTGACTACCTTTCGTACGAAGCGCGGCCCTGAGATCGCGCCTGAAAACAACGACACGAGACAAACCCATGGCCACCACCCACCACCGCTTGTCCTTCATGGAGAAGGCCGGATACAGCTGCGGCGATGCCGCGGCCAACCTGGTCTTCATGTCCATGATCCTGTTCCAGCTGAACTTCTACACCGACGTGTTCGGCCTCAGCGCCAACACGGCCGCGGCCATCCTGCTGTGGCCCAAGCTGTGGGACGCCTTCTTCGATCCCATCATGGGCGTGCTGGCCGATCGCACCAACACGCGCTGGGGCAAGTTCCGCCCCTGGGTGTTGTGGACGTCGGTGCCCTGGGCCATCGTCATGGTGCTGGCCTACACGGCACCCGATCCGAGCTGGGGCTGGAGCACCGGCATGGTCATCGCGTATGCCGGCATCACCAACACGCTCTTGATGACGCTGTACAGCATGAACAACATGCCCTACTCGGCCATGAGCGGCGTCATGACGGCGGACCTGAACGAGCGCACCAAGCTGAACTCCTACCGCTTCGTGTCGGTCAACGCGGCGCAATTCATCGTCGGCGGCTTCACCTTGCCGCTGGTGGCCAAGTTCGCGCAGGGCCATGACCGCGCCCACGGCTGGCAGATGACCATGACCATCTGGGCCGTGGCCTGCCTGGTGCTCTTCCTCGTCACCTTCTTCACGACCCGGGAGCGCGTCAAGCCCCTCGTCGAGACGCACACCTCGCCCAAACAGGACTTCGCCGACCTGCTGAAGAACGGCCCCTGGATCACGCTGGTCCTGTACACGCTGTTCCAGTTCGGCATGCTGGCCCTGCGCGGCGGCGCCCACTACAACTATTACCACCACTACGCCGACAAGGCGGCGATGTTCGACTTCGTCGCCGCCCTGGGCCTGACGACGCCGGACGCGGCCGCTACCGGCAGCCTGGCCGACACCTTGGGCTACATCGTGCACGGCACGCGCGACAACATCGCCGGCTCCAACGCCGCCGACGTGTTCAACAGCATCATCAACATGGCCGGCTTCGCGACGACCATCGTCGTCATCATGGCGTCCATGGGACTGTCGGCCCGCTACGGCCGCCGCGCCATCGGCATCGCCAGCTTCGGCCTGTCGACGCTGACCGCCTGCGCGCTGTACTTCCTGCCGCCCGATGCCGTCTGGCTGATGCTGGCCCTGCACGTGCTTGGCGCCATCGTCTACGCGCCCAGCGTGGCCGTCATGTGGTCCATGTATGCCGACGCCGCCGACTACTCCGAATGGCAGACCGGGCGGCGCTTCACCGGCATGGTGTTCGCCACCATCGGCTTCTCGCTGAAGGTGGGCCTGGCCCTGGGCGGTGCCGGCTTGCTGTGGATCCTGGCCGGCTTCTTTGGCTACGACACCCAGTTGCCCTCGGCGCCCAACGCCATCCACGGCTACCGCTTTGCCTCCAGCTTCGTCGTCGGCGGCCTGTTCGCCGCCTGCACCCTGTGCCTGCTCGTCAACAAGCTGGACAAGCAGACCACGCTGCGCATGTCCGACGAACTCGCCCAGCGCCGCAGCAAGGCCGGCGGCGGCTCATCCAACGACAGCGGCTCGGCTCACGCCGTCCCCGCTACCGCCTGACCCCATTCCTCTCCACATCTTTCCCGCAGTAAGGACCCCGCCATGAGCACCGCCTATTCCGATCTCCCCACCGTTCAATACGAAGGCCCCTCGTCCACCAACCCGCTGGCCTACCGCTGGTACGACGCCAAGCGCGTGGTTCTCGGCAAGACCCTGGCTGAGCACCTGCGCCCGGCCGTCTGCTACTGGCACAACTTCTGCTGGAAGGGCGAGGACGTCTTCGGCCTGGGCAACACCGTGTTTCAGCGCCCCTGGTTCAACGAGGCCGACCCGGTCAAGGCCGCGTACATGAAGCTGGACGCGGCCTTCGACTTCTTCGGCAAGCTGGGCCTGCCCTACTGGTGCTTCCATGACCGCGACGTCGCCCCCGAAGGCGCCAACCTCGCCGAGTCCAACCGCATCCTCGACGGCCTGCTCGAAGCCGCCGCCAAGAAGATGCAGGACGGCAAGGTCGGCCTGCTGTGGGGCACGGCCAACCTGTTCTCCAACGGCCGCTTCATGAGCGGCGCGGCCACCAACCCCGATCCCGAGGTCTATGCCTATGCCGCCGCCCAGGTCAAGCATGTGCTGGAGTGGACGAACCGCCTGGGCGGCGCCAACTATGTGCTGTGGGGCGGCCGCGAGGGCTACGAGACCCTGCTGAACACCGACCTCAAGCGCGAGCTGGCGCAGTACGGCCGCTTCCTCGCCTCGGTCGTCGAGCACAAGCACAAGATCGGCTTCAAGGGCACCATCCTCATCGAGCCCAAGCCGCAGGAACCCACCAAGCACCAGTACGACTACGACAGCGCCACGGTCTACGGCTTCCTGAAGACCTATGGCCTGGAGAACGAGGTCAAGGTCAACATCGAGGTCAACCACGCCACGCTGGCCGGCCACAGCTTCGAGCACGAAGTCGCCACGGCCTGCGCCCTGGGCATCTTCGGCTCGCTGGACGCCAACCGCGGCGACGAGCAGCTGGGCTGGGACACCGACCAGTTCCCCAACAACCACGCCGCCCTCGTCCCGGCCATGCTGGAGATGATCCGCGCCGGCGGCTACACCACCGGTGGCACCAACTTCGACGCCAAGGTGCGCCGCCAGTCCATCGACCCCATCGACCAGCTCGAGGGCCATATCGGCGGCATGGACACCATGGCCCGCGCCTTCCTCAGCGCGGCCGCGCTGTTCGAGAGCGGTCAGCTGGAGAAGGTGGTGGCCGACCGCTATGCCGGCTGGGAAGGCGACCTCGGCAAGAAGATCCATGGCGGCGCCAGCCTGGATGACCTGGCCACGCTCGTGCACGCGCAAGGCATCTCGCCGCAGCCGCGTTCCGGCCGTCAAGAACGCCTGGAAAACATCGTCAACAACTTCGTCTGATCGGAGCCCGGCATGGTCCAGGAACAAAGCCACAGAGGCACAGAGACACAGAGACAGCGCGCTGTTGCCTCTGACCTGCCCTCTCTGTGCCTCTGTGTCTCTGTGGCTTTGCTGAAAACCAAAGGCGGCGAACACCCGCCGCCACAAAAAGCCCTCCCGGAGATTTGAGATGTTCCTCGGCATCGACCTCGGCACCTCCGAGCTGAAGCTGCTGCTGCTCGACGAGCAGCACCACATCGTCGCAACGACAGGCGTCGCGCTGACCGTGCAACGCCCGCAGCCGCTGTGGAGCGAGCAGGATCCCGCCGCCTGGTGGGGGGCCCTCGACCAAGGCATGGCCAAGCTCGGTCAGAGCCATGCATCGGCGCTGGCTCGGGTGCGCGGCATCGGTTTGTCAGGGCAGATGCACGGGGCCGTCACGCTGGACGCCACCGACCGCGTCTTGCGGCCGGCCATCCTGTGGAACGACGGACGCAGCGCAGCCCAGTGCGCCGAGATGATGGCCGCCTGCCCCGAGCTGCCGGCCATCACAGGCAACCTGGCGATGCCGGGCTTCACGGCGCCCAAACTGGCGTGGATGCGCCAGCACGAGCCCGAGCTGTTTGCCCGCGTGGCCAAGGTGCTGCTGCCCAAGGACTGGCTGCGCCTGCAGCTCAGTGGCAGCTACGTCAGCGAGATGAGCGATGCCGCCGGCACGCTGTGGCTGGACGTCGCCCGCCGCCGCTGGTCGCCCGAGGCGCTGGCGCTGACGGGGTTGAACGAGAGCCATATGCCGCGCCTGGTCGAGGGCAGCGAACCCAGCGCTGGCCTCAAGCATGAGCTGGCCGAACGCTGGGGGCTGAAGGCCGGCATCCCCATCGCGGGTGGCGGCGGCGACAACGCGGCCAGCGCCGTCGGCATGGGCGTCGTCAAGCCAGGCCAGGGCTTTTTGTCGCTCGGCACCTCGGGCGTCATCTTCCTGTGCAACGAGGCCTTCAGCCCCAACCCGGCACGGGCCGTCCACGCCTTCTGCCATGCCTTGCCCGACACCTGGCACCAGATGAGCGTCATGCTCAGTGCGGCGAGCGCGCTGCGCTGGGTCACGCAGACCTTGGGTGAGACCAACGAAGCGACGCTGATCGAGAAGGTCGCCGCGCTCAGCGACACCCAACGCCAGCAGGCGCCGCTCTTCCTGCCCTATCTCAGCGGTGAACGCACGCCGCACAACAACGCCAATGCCCAGGGCGTGTTCTTCGGGCTCACGCACGAGCATGACGCCGCGGCCCTGGGCTACGCCGTGCTGGAAGGCGTGGGCTTCGGCCTGCTGGACGGCTGGCAGGCGCTCCAAGCCGGCGGCGGCACGGCGGAGTCGCTTTGGCTGGTCGGTGGCGGTGCTCGCAGCGAATGGTGGGCGACGTTGCTCGCCTCGCTGCTGAACGTTCGCCTCGTCAACGGCGTCGGTGCCGAAGCCGGGGGAGCTCTCGGCGCCGCGCGCCTGGCCTGGCTGGCTTGCGGCGGCAGCGTCGACGAGGTCTGCCGCACGCCCGAGATCGCCCGCGTCGCCGAACCCGACGCCGCCCTGGCCGCGCAGCTGCGGCCCCGCCATGAACGCTTCCAGCGCCTGTACGCGGCGCTGCGCAGCGAGTTCGGCTAGGCCCTTCCCACCTCCAAGGCTTGTGCTGCGGATCGCGGCAGGGCCGCGCTTTGTCCCAAAGAGACCGCCATGCAAGATCAACAGCTCACCCTCGCCGCCAACGCGCTGCGCCTGCTCGCCGTCGACGCCGTGCAGCAGGCCAACTCCGGCCACCCCGGCATGCCCATGGGCATGGCCGACATCGCGGCCGTGCTGTGGAGCCGCCACCTGCGCCACAACCCGGCCGACCCGCAATGGCCGAACCGAGACCGCTTCGTGCTGTCCAACGGACACGGTTCCATGCTGCTCTACGGCCTGCTGCACCTGAGCGGCTATGAGCTACCGATGGAAGAGCTGCGCAACTTCCGCCAGCTGCACAGCAAGACGCCCGGCCATCCCGAGGTGGGTCTCACACCTGGCGTCGAAACGACCACCGGTCCGCTGGGCCAGGGCATCGCCAACGCCGTCGGCATGGCGCTGGCGGAGCAGCTGCTGGCGGCCGAGTTCAACACGCCCGAGCATCAGCTTATCGACCACCGCACCTATGTCTTCTGCGGCGATGGCTGCCTGATGGAAGGCATCTCGCACGAGGCCTGCTCTCTCGCCGGCACCTGGGGTCTGCACAAGCTGATCGTCATCTACGACGACAACGGCATCTCCATCGACGGCGACGTGCAGGGCTGGTTCAACGACGACACGCCCGCCCGCTTCGAGGCCTACGGCTGGCGCGTCATCCGCAATGTCGATGGCCATGACTTCGCTGCGATCGACGCCGCGCTGAACACGGCCAAGGCCAGCACCGACAAGCCGGTGCTGATCTGCGCCCGCACCCAGATCGGCCGCGGCTCGCCCAACAAGGCCGGTGGCCATGATGTGCACGGCGCGCCCCTGGGTGCCGCCGAGGTGCAGGCCGTGCGCGCGGCGCTGGACTGGCCGCACGCGCCCTTTGTCGTGCCCGAGGCCGCGCGCCAGGCGCTCGATGCCCGCGAGCGCGGCACCGCCGATCAGCGCGGCTGGGCAGCCATGCTCGCCGGCCATCCGCGCGCCGCCGAGTTCCAACGCCGCGTGCATGGCGAGTTGCCCGCCGGCTTCGACGAACAGGCCGCGGCCCTGGTTACCGCAGCTGCTGCCAAGGCCGAGACCATTGCCTCGCGCAAGGCCTCGCAGAACAGCCTGACGGCCCTGGCCGGCCTGCTGCCCGAACTGCTGGGCGGCTCGGCCGACCTGGCGCCTTCCAATCTGACGCAATGGCAGGGCCACCGCCCGGTGATGAAGGCCCGCGACGGCGGCAACTACCTGCACTACGGCGTGCGCGAGTTCGCGATGGTGGCCATCCAGACCGGCATCACGCTGCACGGCGGGCTCAAGCCCTTTGCCGGCACCTTCCTGATGTTCTCGGAGTACGCCCGCAATGCCATCCGCATGGCGGCGCTGATGCGCACCAACCCCATCTACGTCTTCACCCACGACTCCATCGGCCTGGGCGAGGACGGCCCCACCCACCAGCCCGTCGAGCAACTCGCAACACTGCGCCTGGTGCCCAACCTCGACGTCTGGCGGCCGGGCGACGCCGTCGAAACCCTGGTGGCCTGGCAGACCGCCGTGCGCCACCGTCACACGCCCACCTGCCTGATCCTGTCGCGCCAGAACCTGGCCCACCAGCCGCGCGACACCGAAGCCCTGGCCGCCATCGAGCGCGGCGGCTACGTGCTGGTGAAGGAAGCCTCCGACCGACCGCTGCAACTGGTGCTGATCGCAACGGGATCCGAACTGACCCTCGCAGTTGACGCGCAGAAGGTGCTCACCGAGCGCGGCATCAACGCCCGCGTCGTCTCCATGCCCTCCTGCTTCACCTTCGAGCAGCAGGATGTCGCCTGGCGCCTCGCCGTGCTGCCGCCGGGCGTACCGCGCGTGGCTGTGGAAGCCGGCGTGACGGCGGGCTGGCGGCAATACGTCGGCTTGGAGGGCGGTGTCGTCGGCATCGACACCTTCGGCGAGTCCGCCCCGGCGGGCGCGCTGTCTGCCTATTTCAGGCTGACGGCGCAAACCGTCGTCAACACCGCCCTGAGCTGCCTGAGTTGATTCGACCCGGCCTCCGGGTGGTGGCATCACACTTGCTTAAACCAGCTATCAGGGCGTTGCAAAGACGCGCCCCACAGATGGAGCAAGAGGAGAGACACCATGGCAAAGGAGGACATCCGCCTCGTTCTGGTCGATGACGACCTGGACGCCTGCGAGGCGCTGAGCGAACTGCTCAAGGACGACGGCTACAGCGTGCGATTCGCCACCACGGCGGAGGACGCCATCACTGCCGTGGCCGAGTACCAGCCCGTCTGCGCCCTGCTCGATCTCGGCCTTCCGGACCTCGACGGTGTCGAGCTGTCCAAGCGCCTGCGGGCACGCTATGGCTCCGACCTGGTCCTCATCGCCGTGACCGGCCGCAGTGGCGCCAAGGCCCACGACGAGGCCATGGAAGCCGGCATCGACCACGTGCTGAGCAAGCCCCTGTCCGTCGAGCGACTGCGGCGTTTCTTCCCACCGCGCGGATGAGTTGACGGCAAATTTTGCCGATTTGCCGTTTCCCACAGACGCCGGCTCTCGGCCAGCCCCCTTCCGCTCCTGAACCACGACGCCCGCTCGGGGCGGCATGCGTCTTGCGTTTCTCCCGGGTTTGCATGGGCCGCCGGGGCGCTCCCGAACAACTCAAAGGCAGGCGATGACCGACATCCGCGCTGAAGACACGAGTCAATTCAACCGCATCCTGACGCGCAACCTCGCCATCCCGCTGGCGATGGGCCTGGGCAGCGTCATCGTCTTCGTGGGCCTGCTGTGGCACCTCGTCGGCCTGCTGAACTGGGTGGACCACACCCATCGCGTGATCGCCAAGGGCCAGGAGCTGTCGACGCTGATCGTTGACCAGGAAAGCGGCATGCGCGGCTTCCTGATCGCTGGCGACGAGAGCTTCCTCGCGCCCTATCTGCTGGGCGCTTCCAGGTTCAGCGCGGAGCTGGCTGGCGCTCAGCAACTGGTGGCCGACAATCCCATCCAGGTCGACCGGCTGCGCCGTGTCAGCGCCCTGTCGCAGCGCTGGGGCGAGTTCGCGCAGAAGGTCATCGACATGCGCCGCCACGGCGAGGCAGTGGAGAGCACCGTCCGCCAGCAGGTCGGCAAGCTGCTGATGGACGAGATGCGCCGTGAGCTGCGCGCCTTCAGCGACAACGAGCTGCGCCTGCTGCGGGAGCGCAACGACGAGGCCCAGAACGGCATGTGGACGGCCGTGGGCGGCTATATCACCCTCTTGCTGCTGGCCAGCGCCGGCATCGCCTGGGCGGGCCGGCGCGACGTGCTGGCCCTATCGCGCGAATACGGCACGGCCCTGGCCGATGTCCGCCAGACCTCCCAGGACAACGAGGACCGCGCCTGGCTGCGCGGCGCACAGGCCGAGCTGAGCCAGCAGCTGGCGGGTGAATCCGCGCTGGCCGGCATCGGCAGCCGCACCTTGGCTTTCCTGGCCGAACATGTGGGCGCCATCGTTTCGGCAGCCTTTGTGCGCGGCGACGATGGCCATCTGCGCCGCGTGGCCGCACATGGTTTGGCGGTCGACGGCGCTGAACCCCTGGACGCGGAGCAGGGCCTGCTGGCCCAGGTCTGGCGCGATGCACGATCGATGCGGCTGCCGGGCCTCAAGGCGGATTTCCTGAAGGTGGCGACCACCCTCGGCGACGCCGTCCCGCAGGAGATCATGCTGGTGCCAGCCGTCAACGAGGGGCGCGCCATCGGCGTGCTGGAGCTGGGCTTCATGGCGGCGCCTGACAAGCGCACCCTGGCCTTGCTGGAGCAGTTGCAGCCCATGCTGGGTGCCGTGTTGGAAGCCGCCCATTTCCGCCACCGCCTGCAGCTGTCGGTCGAGGAGACCCGCCAGCTCAATGAAGAATTGCAGGTGCAGCAGGAAGAGCTGCGCTCGGCCAACGAAGAGCTCAGCGAGCAGGCCCGCGTGCTCAGCGAATCTCAGCTCAACCTGGAAGAGCAGCGTGCCGAGCTGGAGCAGACCAATGTGCAGCTGGGCGAGCAGGCCGAAACCCTGTCGCGCCGCAACGCCGCCCTGGGACAGGCCCAGGCCGACCTGAAGGAACGCGCCCAGGAGCTGCAGCGCGCCAGCCGCTACAAGAGCGAGTTCCTCGCCAACATGTCGCACGAGCTGCGCACGCCGCTGAACAGCTCGCTGATCCTCTCCAAGCTGCTGGTGGAGAACCGCCCAGGCAACCTGACCGGCGAACAGCTCAAGTTCGCGACCACCATCCACTCGGCCGGCCAGGATCTGCTGACGCTGATCAACGACATCCTGGACCTGTCCAAGGTCGAGGCCGGCAAGCTGGAGATCGCGCCGCGCGCCGTGGATCTGCGCGCCCTGGCCGACGGCCTGCGCCGCATGTTCCAGCCCCTGGCCCAGGACAAGCAGCTCCAATTCGACATCCGGCTCGCGATGGGCCTGCCGACGTCCATCGTCAGCGACGGCCAGCGCGTCGAGCAGGTCCTGCGCAACCTGCTGTCAAACGCCATCAAGTTCACCGAGAAGGGGTCGGTGACCCTGGCCGTCGAACCACGCGACGGCCGCGTCGCCTTCGTCGTGACGGACACCGGCATCGGCATCCCGGCCAGCGAACAGCAGCGCGTCTTTGAAGCCTTCCAGCAAGCCGACGGCGCGTTGAACCGTCGCTTCGGCGGCACCGGCCTGGGCCTGTCGATCTCGCGCCAGCTGGCCAACCTGCTCGGTGGCGAACTGCACCTCAGCAGCGTCGAAGGCCAGGGCAGCCAGTTCACGCTCGTCCTGCCAGCCCAGCTGCCCGGCACCGCTCGCGCCGAGCCGCCGCCCCCCGTGCCGCCCGCGCCCGCCGCCTGGCTCGCTCCGGCCGGAACGCCCCAGGCCGATGAGGCGCCTGCGCCACCGGCCTTCGACGACGACCGCGCCGAGCTGACACCCGATGCCGCGCCGCGCCGCCTGGCCCTGGTGGTGGAGGACGACGCCAGCTTCGCCGGCATCCTCTACGACCTGGCCCACGAAATGCAGTACCGCTGCATCGTCGCTACCCAGGGCCGGGAGGCGCTGGAGCTGGCCAGCACCCACCTCCCCCAGGCCATCCTGCTGGACGTGCGCCTGCCCGACGGCTCGGGCCTGTCGGTGCTGCAGCGGCTCAAGGAAGACCCGCGCACCCGCCACATCCCCGTGCACATCATCGCGGGCGAAGACTTCCGCGACGTGGCCCTGCCCATGGGCGCCGTCGGCACTGCCATCAAGCCGACGACGCGCGAAGACCTCGTGGACATCTTCCGCAAGCTGGAGCGCCACGGCACCGACCAGATCCGCCGCCTGCTGCTGGTGGAGGACGACCGGCGCCAGCGCGAAAGCATCGCCCACCTCATCGGCGACGACGACGTCGAGGTGGTCGCCGTCGAGCGCGGCGAAGAGGCGCTGAAGCTGCTGGACGAGCAGCACTTCGACTGCATGATCATCGACCTCAAGCTGCCCGACATGGACGGCAACGAACTGCTGGCCCGCATGGCCGCGAGGAGTGTCGAAAAGACGCCACCGCCCGTCATCGTCTACACCGGCCGCCACCTCAGCCGCGAGGAAGAGGCCGAGCTCAACCGCTACTCACGCTCCATCATCATCAAGGGCGCCCGCTCTCCCGAGCGCCTGCTGGACGAGGTGACGCTGTTCCTGCACAAGGTCGAGTCGCGCATGTCCGGCGAACACCGCGACATGCTGCGCACAGCGCGCAACCGCGAGCTCGTGTTCGAGGGCCGCAAGGTGCTGCTGGTGGACGACGACGCGCGCAACATCTTTGCGTTGACCAGCGTGCTGGAGCAACGCGGCCTGAACGTGGAGCCTGCCCGCAACGGCGTCGAGGCGCTGGAGAAGCTGGAGACCCACTCCGACATCGACATCGTGCTGATGGACGTCATGATGCCGGTCATGGATGGCCTGGAAGCCACGCGCCGCATCCGCGCCGATGCGCGCTGGCAGAAGCTGCCCGTCATCGCCATCACGGCCAAGGCCATGCGCGACGACCAGGAGCAATGCCGCCGCGCCGGTGCCAACGACTACCTGGCCAAGCCTCTCGATCCTGACCGCCTGATGTCGCTGCTCAGAGTCTGGCTGCCCAGCCTGGAGCGGCATTGATGCCCCAGGCTGTCATCGACCTGGAAGTGCGCCTGCTGATGGAGGCCATCTACTCGCGCTACAACCACGACTTCCGCGAGTACTCGGGCGCCTCGCAAAAGCGCCGCGTGCTGCATGCGATGCAGCAGCTCAAGTGTGATTCCATCTCGGCCCTGCAAGGCCTGGTGCTGCGCGACGCCCAGGCGTTTGCCCAGCTGCTGGAGATGCTGACCATCCCCTTCACGGAGATGTTCCGCGAGCCCGAGTTCTTCCTCGCGCTGCGCCAGCATGTCATCCCGGTGCTGCACACCTACCCCTCGCTGAAGATCTGGGTGGCCGGCTGCGCCAGCGGCGAGGAGGTCTATTCCCTGGCCATCCTGCTGCAGGAAGAAGGCCTGCTGGAACGCAGCCTCATCTACGCCACCGACATCAATCCCTCCGCGCTGGAGCGCGCCCGTCAGGGCATCTTCCCGCTCGGCGACCTGCAGCAGTACACGCGCAACTACCAGGCGGCCGGCGGCAAGGAGAGCTTCTCCAACTACTACACGGCGGCCTACGACGCGGCCCGCTTCGACCGCGAGCTGTGCCGCCACGTCACCTTCGCCGACCACAGCCTGGCCACCGACCATGTCTTTGCCGAGACCCACCTGATCTGCTGCCGCAATGTGCTGATCTACTTCAACCGCAAGCTGCAGGATCGCGCCCTCGGCCTGTTCTCGCAGTCGCTGTGCCACCGCGGCTTCCTCGGCATCGGCAGCAAGGAGAGCCTGGACTTCTCCGTGCACGGCCCCGAGTTCGAGCCCGTGGTGCTGCGCGAGCGCCTGTTCAGGAAACGCTGAGATGCGCCGCCCCGCTTCCGTCGAACTCATCGTCATCGGCGCCTCCGCCGGCGGCGTGGCGGCCCTGCTGGCCCTGCTGGCGCCGCTGCCGGCTGGCTACGCCCTGCCCATCGTCGCCGTGCTGCACCTGCTGCCGCGCCACAAGAGCCGGCTCGAGAACGTGCTGGCCCACCGCCTGGCCCTGCCGGTGCGGGAGCCCGAGGACAAGGAGGCCATCCGCGCCGGCACCGTCTACGTCGCCAGCGCCGACTACCACCTGCTCGTCGAGGCCGACCGCAGCTTCGGCTTCAGCAGCGAGGGGCCCGTGAGCTTCGCCCGCCCCTCCATCGACGTGCTCATGACCTCGGCCGCCGACGCCTACGGCCCGTCGCTTGCCGGCGTGCTGCTGACCGGTGCGAACATGGACGGCGCCGAGGGCATGGCCGCCATCCATGCGCGCGGCGGCCTCACCCTTGTCCAGCAGCCTAGTGACGCCGACGTGCCCACCATGCCAGAAGCAGCCATCGCCCGCAGCCGGCCCGACCACATCCTGCCCTTGAAAGACATTCACCAGATGCTGCTCCGATTGGGCACCCAGGGAGACGCGGCATGAACGCCCGGTTTATCGACGACACCGCCAAGATCCTGCTGGTCGACGACCTGCCCGAGAACCTGCTCGCGCTGCAGGCCCTGCTGCGCGACATCGACCGCCTGGAGCTGCACACCGCCACCTCGGGCGAGGAAGCCCTGTCTCTGCTGCTCGAGCACGAGTTCGCGCTGGCTCTGCTGGACGTGCAGATGCCGGGCATGACGGGTTTCGAGCTGGCGGAGCTGATCCGCGGCAGCTCGCGCACCATGCACCTGCCCATCGTCTTCGTCAGCGCAGCCGACCGCGAGCAGTCCTATACCTTCCGCGGCTACGAGAACGGCGCCGTCGACTTCCTCTACAAGCCGCTGGACGGGTACGCGGTCAAGAGCAAGGTGCGCGTCTTCACCGAGCTGCACCTGAAGAGCCGGGAGCTGCGCCGCCAGCTCGTCGAGCTGGAAGCGGCGCGCGCCGAGCAGGAGCGGCTGCTGGCCACGCTGACCCAGACCCAGGCCGAGCTGCAGCGCTCGCTGACCATGCGCGACGAATTCATGTCCATGGTCTCGCACGAGCTGCGCACGCCGTTGAGCGTGATGACGCTGGACGTGGTGATGCGCCAGGAGAAGCTCAAGCGCGACGACCTCGCCTGGTTCAGCCGTGAGCGCCTGCAGTCCATGGTGGCCCGCGACGATCGCCAGCTGCGCAGCATGACCCGCCTCATCGACGACATGCTGGACATCTCGCGCATCCAGCACGGCAAGCTGTCCATCCGCCCGCGCCGCACCGACCTGGGCGAGCTGGCCCGCCATGTGGTGGCCGACTTCGATGTGCACTACCGCAACGTGCCCCTGCAGGTCGAGGCGGCCGAGGGCATCGTCGGCGACTGGGACGACAGCCGCATCGGCCAGGTCCTCGTCAACCTGCTGAGCAATGCACTGCGCTATGGCGGCGGCCAACCGGTGCAGGTGGAGGTGAGCCGCACGCCCGAAGGCATGGCCCTGCTGGCCGTGACCGACCAGGGTCCCGGCATCCCCGCCGCGGAGCAGCAGCGCATCTTCGAGCAGTTCGAGCGCGGCGCCGAGGCGCACGGCTCACCCGGGATGGGCCTGGGTTTGTTCATCAGCCGCTATTTCGTCGAGGCCCATGGCGGCAGCCTGACGGTGAAGAGCGAGCCGGGCGCCGGTTCGCGTTTCGAGGTCAGGCTGCCGGTCGCGCCCGGCTAGGCCTGCGCCGCCGCGCGCCCAGCCACAGCAGGCCGGCACACAGCAGCAGGGCGCTGCCCGGCTCGGGCACCGCCGCGACCCCACCCGGCCCGTACAGCGTGCCCGAGGCCGACGTCACCGTGAACTGCCTCAGGGCCTGGCCGCTGCTGTCCAACACTTCGATGCCCGTCAGCCGGGCGCTGCTGAAGAAGCTGGCATTGCCGCTGCTGGGTGTCAGCAGGCCCACGCTGGAGCCCGGCAGGCTCGCCGCCCACAGGCTCAGGGTGACGTCCTGCCCGACGCCGAAGACGATGGGGATGTCGACCGAGAAGCTCGTCTGGCCGGACACCGTCAGGCCGCTGGCGAGGTCGCCCGTGACGGCCATGCCGGGCAGCGCCGGCTGGAAGGCGCCATTGGCATACAGCCGCAGGTCGCCTCGCGAATTGGAGATCCGAAAGGCCATGATCGTCGGGCCCGAGCCGTAGGCATAGCCGAACTCGATCTCGCTGTCGGTAGGGCCGAGGTTGAACAGTGAGCCGTCGATGGTGAACGTGGGCCGGTAGATGCCATTGCCGCTGGCGCCGCTGAAGCTCAGGTTGTCGATCTGCCGGGCGCCGGCCTGAGCGCCGGCCACCGTGCCGTTGTCCGACGCGCCGGTGTAGGTCGCGACGGCGCGCACGCCCAGGTTGCCGAAGCCCGCTCGCGCCTGGGCGTTGCCGCTGAAGGTGCGCACATCCGGCGACTGCCCCCAGCTCGCGCCGAGGGGGGCGGCCACCTGCACCGCGCCGGCGGCGGCGCTGACCGCCTGGCCCTGGCTGGCCACGCCGCAGATCGCTCCGTCGGTGGGCAGGGCCAGCTCATAGGTGCGGCCGAACAGCTTCGCGAGGCCGTCGGGCGCGAAGGTCGAGCAGCCGAAGGGGTTGCCGTTGGCGCCGAACGCCGAGTTGCCGCCGGCCGTCAGGCCATAGGCGTCCAGCCGCGGTGCGGCGATGGCGGCACTGGAGAACAGGCCGGACAGCGCCAAAGCCGTCAATGAGGTGAACATTCGCATGGGGTCTCCTAGTGGGTGTTGAATGGGCTCGGGCGCCTGCGCGCTAGTCGGCCCGGATGCCATGGGCCTGCAGCACGGGCTTCCAGTAGCGCTGCTCGGCGGCGATGCGCGCGGCCAGCGCCGACGGCGACGAGGACAGCGGCGTCATGCCGGACTGGGCGAACACGGCCGACAGCTCGGGGCGGGCGATGGCCTCCTGCAGCGCGGCCGCCAGGCTCGCGACGGCGTCGCGTGGCGCGGCGCCCGGAGCGAAGACGGCAAACCATTCCTTGACCACCAGGCCGGGGTGGCCCAGCTCGCTGAAGGCGGGCACGTTCGGCAGATAGCTGCTGCGCGTGGGGCCGGAGGTCGCGAGCACGCGCAGGCGGCCCGTGGCATGGTGCTGGCGCAGCAGGCCCTCGGGCAGCACCAGCGCGGCGATTTGCCCGCCGAGCAGGTCGTTCACCGCCGGTGGCCCGCCGGAGTAGGCGACGTGCTGCCAGGCGACGCCCGCCTCGCGCAGCAGCAGGGCTTCGAGCAGGTGCGGCAGCGTGCCCGTGCCGGGCGAGCCGATGTTGGCAGTCGCGGGGTGGCGGCGCAGCCAGTCGATGAAGTCGGCCAGAGTCGCCACAGGGGCCGGCACGGCCGGGCCGACGGCCAGGGCCAGCGTCATCTCGCTGGCCAGCGTGACCGGCTGCAGGTCCACGGCGGCGTCGTAGGCCAGTCGTGGGTAGAGATAGGGGTAGACCGTAGCGATGGCGCCCTGGGCAACCAGCAGCGTCGAGCCGTCCGCGGGCGCCGCCTTCAGCGCCTGGACGCTCAACTGCCCTGCTGCACCGGGACGGTTGTCGACGATGACGCGCCGCCCGGACGTGGCGGTGAGCGCCTCGCCCACCGCGCGTGCCACCACGTCGGGGATGCTGCCCGCCGGCCCGCTGCACAGCAGGCGCAGAACCGGGGCGACGCTCTCGGGCGCCGCCTGTGCCTTCAGCGTCGGTGCCAGCGCCGCGAGCGCCGCCAGTGCGAGGCGCCGCGTGAACGAATGAGCCAGCGCGTTCATGCCCCGCCCTCGGGCTTGCGCGCCGCCGTCAGCAGCAGTTCGTTCGGCCCGGCCCAGCCTGCCGGTGTGTCGAACGCCTGCAGTTGCTGGCGGATGTCGTCCCACGCGGCCTGCGCGGCGGCCTCGTCCAGGCCCGCCAGGATCTGCAGCACCGGGCTGGCGGAGCTGCGCACGAAGCGCAGGTAGTCGTCCACCGTCGGCATGGGGAAGACGGCGTCCATCGCCGTCGTCGCGACGTCACTGAACCCGGCCTGCTGGAACAGCACGTCGAGCTGGCCGGGGCGTGACAGGCTGAACAGGCTGCCGGCGGCGAACGGGTCGCGGCCCGGCATGCCGGCGTGCCGCAAGGCCGTGGCCGTCAGCGCCGTGATGCAGGGGTTGTGCTGCGGGGTCGAGAACACCACCGTGCAGACGCGCCCGCCCGGCCGCAGCGCGCGGTGCATCTCCCGCAGGCCCTGCAGCGGGTCGGGAAAGAGCATCAGGCCGAGGCGGCAGACCGCCGCGTCGAAGGCCGCCGACTCGACAGGCAGGGCCTCGCCGTCGCCGACGTACCAGCGGACCTGCGTCGACCCGGCACGGCGCGCTCGGCGCTCGCCCAGGGCCACCAGCGCCGGCGACAGGTCGACGGCCACGACCGCTCCCGCCACGCCCACCTGTGCAGCAAGCGCCTCGGTTTGATCGCCCGCACCCGCCGCCACGTCCAGCACGCGGGAGGCTGGCCGCACGCCGGCCATGGCGATCATGGCCTCGGTGGTCTGACGCAGCCATGCGTGGAGGGCCGGCGTATGCTCGTCCCAGCCCGCGGCGGCGGCATCCCAGTGGGTGCGCACGGCGTCCTTGAAGCGGGCCAGGTCTGTTGAAGGTGGATGCATGCCGTCAGCCTACGGCCAGACCCGCCGCCACATCAGCCGCAAATCTGCAAGATGGGAGCCGCAATGGCGCATACCCCCCAGGACTTCGACTGGGACGACCTGAAGCACCTGCTGGCCGTGGCCCGCCATGGCAGCACGCTGGCGGCGGGCCGCGCGCTCGGCCTGGACCAGTCCACCGTGCAACGGCGGCTGACGCAGCTGGAGCAGCGTTTCGGCCTGCCGCTGGTGCAGCGCCAGCCGAGCGGCTACCGACTGACCGAGTTCGGTGCGACGCTGCTGCCGCATGCCGAGCGCGTCGAAGCTGCGGTGGTGCAGTTCAGGCTGGCGCTGGCAACCGCCGTCGCCGAGGTCTCGGGCGTCATCCGCGTGACCTGCCCGGAGCCCATCGTCTACCGCATCACCCAGTCCGACCTGCTGCAGCGATTCACTGCGCGCCACCCGGCGCTGCAAGTGCATTTCGTCATGAGCGACAAATACATCGACCTGGCCCAGGGCGAGGCGGATGTCGCGCTGCGCTCGGGGGATACGGACGACGGCGCGCTGGTGGGTCGCAAGATCGGCGATTCGGTGTGGGCCGTGTACGCCAGCGCCGGCTACATCGAACGCCACGGCCGGCCGGGCAGCGTGGCGGAGCTGCCGCAGCACGCCCTCGTCGGCTTCGACGACTCGATGGCCAAGCACCGCATCGCCGGCTGGCTGCGCCAGATCGCACCCGATGCCGTGCTGACCGCGCGCTGCAACAGCGTCCTGGGCCTCGTCTATTCGGCCAAGGCGGGCGTCGGCGTGGCAGCCCTGCCCATCGCGCTGGGCGACGCGGAACCCGACCTGGTGCGCGTCATCGAGCCCGTGCCCGAGCTGACGCGCATCTGGCGCCTGCTGACGACGGCCGAGCTGCGCCAGACGCCGCGCGTCGCCGCCTTCTTCGACTTCATGGTCAGCGAGATCGACACGCTGCGCCCGATCATCACGGGCTGACGAAGCGGCCGGCATCCGCGGTGCCTCGAGCTGCGGCTGGACGCCAAGCTTGAACTGGCCGATCACCTCGGCCAGGCGGGCCGCCGGGTGCTTGAGGCTCTCCGCCGCCGCGGCGGACTCCTCCACCAGGGCGGCATTCTGCTGGGTCACATGGTCGAGCTGGGCAACGATCTCGCCCATGGTGCCGCCGGCCTCGGCGACGAGTTGGGACCCGGCATCGACCCGCTCGACGCTCTGGCCGATCAGGCTCTTGATCTCCCTGGCCGCCTCGGCCGAGCGTTGGGCCAGCACGCGCACCTCGCCGGCCACGACGGCAAAGCCCCGCCCCTGCTCGCCGGCGCGCGCGGCCTCCACCGCTGCGTTCAGCCCCAGGATGTTGGTCTGGAAGGCGATGCCGTCGATGGTCGCGATGATGTCGACGATCTTGCGCGAGCTGGTCGTGATCTCGTCCTTGGTGCCGACGACGCGGCCCCCCCTCGCCGCCCTTGCTCGCCACGCCGCTGGCGCTGCTGGCCAGCTGGGTCGCGGTGCGCGCGATGTCGGCGTTCTGCTTGACCGTGGCGCTCATCTCCTCCATCGACGCCGCTGTCTGCTGCAGATTGGCGGCCTGCTCCTCGGTGCGCTGCGACAGGTCGGCATTGCCGGTGGCGATCTCGGACGAGCCGGTGGCAATGGAGTGTGAGCTGTGGCGCACCTGGCTGACGATGCGCGCCAGGCTGTCGTTCATGGCGATGGCGAACACGGCCGCCGACACGGTGATCCATTCGGCCCGGCGCGGCACGCCCTGGGCGGCGTCGTATTCCTCCTTGGCCACGCGCACCTGCAGGCCGGCCAGCCGCTTTTCCTCAGGCGTCAGCTGGGTCGCCAGGTATTGCTTGAGCAGCTCGTCGACGGCCTTGATGTTGGCGGCATTCTCCGGGGTGTGCTTCTCGATGACCGCCGGCTCGGCCTTCAGCATCATGTCGGCCAGCAGGAAGCGGTTGCGGATGGTCAGCGGCCTGATGTCGCCAAGCTGGGCCAGCGGCACGGTGCGGTCCTCATAGACCGTCTCCAGCCCCGCGGCCACCTGGGCCAGGCTGGCCCGCCCGAGCAGGGCCACCGCCGCCAGCAGGCACAGCACGATGCCGAAAGCCAGGCCCAGACGGGGCCCGATCTTGATCTGTTTCAAGCAGTCCATGTCGTTCTCCCGTCAGGTGAGGCCGACTCCAGGCAGGGCGCGACTGCGCTGTCAAAGGCGTTGTGCGGCGCAGCACGGGGCGGCCGCGCCGGGAAGCAGGCTATGGTTCGCCCATGCCCTCGCCCGATGCCCCGCCGCCCAGGCCGGCGCCGCTGTCCTTCGAGCGCCGCCGCTGGACGGCGCTGTTCTCATTGCCCCTCGCCGTCATGGTGGGTGGAGCCGGCCTGTCGGCGCCGCTCCTGCTGCCGGCGCTGTTCGGCCCACGGGCGGGGCTGGTCATGGGCCTTTTCTTCGCACTGCTATCCCTGGCCCTGGCGGCCGGCATCGGCGGCTCGGCCTGGAAGGCGCTGCGCGAGCGGGGCCCGGCCCTGGTCGTCGATACCCGCGGCATCACCGACAACTTCCATCTCAACACCCACCTGCCCTGGAACGCCATCCAGTCCGCGACCGTGGACTACGGCGACGCAGACTCATTGATGCTGACGCTGCACCCCGGCGCCCAGTTGCCAGACGGCGGCGTGGTGCACAAGGGCTTGTGGCGCAGCATCCGGCGCGCCTTCAACGGCGGCGACCTGCGTATCCCGCTGGGCGGCCTGGTCTACGACCACCGGCGCCTGCGCGATGCGCTGAAGGCGCATCTGGCGCTGCAGGCCTCAGACAAAGCGCGTTGACAGCCTCACCACCAGTTCGGGCTCCGGCGCCACGGCCCGCGGCCGCTTGTGCGCCAGCAGGTCCAGCATGGCGGCGGCCGCGCGGCGGCCCAGTTCGGCCGGCGACAGATTGACTGTCGTGCGCGGCGGGCAGGCATGGGCCGAGGCCAGCACATCGTCGAAGCCCACGACGGACACGTCCTCGGGGATGCGCAGCCCGTGCCGGCACAGCGCCTGTGCAGCGCCGGCGGCCATCTGGTCGTTGGCGGCGAACAGGGCCGTGAACTCGATGCCACGGCGCAGCAGGTCTTCCGCGCCGCGCTCGCCGCTGGGCTCCTGGTAGTTGCCGCGCACCACCAGGGCGCGGTCCAGCGGGATGCCGGCCTCTTCCAGCGCCGCGCGATAGCCCTGCTCGCGTTCGATGGCGTCCGGGTGACTGGGTTCGCCGGTGATGTGGGCGATGCGGCGGTGGCCGCGCTGGATCAGGTGGCGCGTCGCCGCACGGCCGCCGTCGAAGTCGTTGGAGTGCAGGCAGTGCAGGCCCGGTGCCTTCAGCTCGCGGCCGGTGACCACGACCGGCAGCTCCCCGGCCAACTCGGTCAGGAAGTCGTCATCCAGTGTGCCGGTCAGCACGATGATGCCGTCCACGCGGCGCGCCTTCAGCGACTGCACGCAACGCTCCTCCTCGCGCCGGTCCCAATGCCCGCTGGCGACCACCAGGCCGTAACCGGCCTTGGACAGGGCCTCCTCGACGCCGCGCAGCGTCCAGGCATAGCAGGGGCTCTCGAAATGCTGGACGACGATGCCGACGGTGCGCGAGCGCCCGTCGGCCAGCGCGCGCGCAATCGTGTTGGGCACGAAGCCCAGGCGCGCGATGGCGGCCAGCACGGCTTCCCGCTTCTCGGGCCGCACATGCGGGGCGTTGTTGATCACGCGCGAAGCCGTCGTGGTCGACACGCCGGACGCGTCGGCCACCATGCGCAGGGTGGCTGCGTGGGAAGAGGAAGAGGGATGGCTTTTCATGAAACCGGACGAAATGACAACGCTGTCCGATTGCTTGCAATCGTGCATCAAGATTTGGGTTTCGACAAGCGGGGGCGGTGTCGAATCCTGCTTGTCGATTTGCCGGACCGTCGTTCGTCGTGGGGTTGAGGCGGCGGAATCGGTCCGCCCCAGCCGGGAGACATGAGATGCGATTCCTTTCGATGATCCGCGCCGACGAAACCACGGGCCAGGCGCCCAGCGAGCAGCTGATGGCCGACATGGGCCAACTCATTGACGAGCTGACCCGCGGCGGCCAGCTCGTCAGCACCGCCGGCCTGCGGCCCACGTCGGAAGGCGCCCGGGTGCGGCTGCACCGTGGCGGCCAGCTGTCGGTGGTGGACGGCCCCTTCACCGAAACCAAGGAGGTGATTGCCGGCTATGCCATCTTCGAGGCGGCATCGCGCGAAGAAGCCCTGGAACTGACGAAGCGCTTCCTGAGGCTGCACGGCCCGGAGTGGAATCTCGAGTGCGAACTGCGCCAGATCGACGGCCCCGAAGCCGGCTGCACCGCCGCCTGATCACCGAGGACGACCCATGACCTCCTGGACCCACTCCCTGCGCGAGCACTACCGCTGGATCATCGTCGCCGCCGGCGGCCTGCTCGGCTGCGTGGCCATCGGCGCCCTCTTCAGCCTGCCGGTGCTGCTGCGCCCCATCGCGCTGGACACCGGCTGGTCCACCACCGGCATTTCCACCGCCATGACGGTGGCCTTCGTGGCCATGGCCGCCGGCAGCATGTTCTGGGGTACTCTGTCGGACCGCATCGGGCCGCGCCCCGTCATCGTGGCGGGCACCCTGCTGCTGATCGCCGGTCTCGCGCTGGCCAGCCTCGCCCCATCGCTGCCGGTCTTCCAGGTCTGCTTCGGCGCCGTCGTCGGCGTCAGCGCGGCGGCCATCTTTGCGCCGCTGATGGCCTGCGTGACCGGCTGGTTCGACACCCACCGCAGCCTGGCCGTGTCCCTGGTGTCGGCCGGCATGGGCATGGCGCCCATGACCATGTCGCCCCTGGTCGCCTGGCTGATCCAGGGCCATGACTGGCGCGGCACGCTGCAGATCCTCGCCGCGCTGGTGGCCTTGCTGATGCTGCCCGCCGCGCTGCTGATCCGCCGCCCGCCGGCGCTGGTGCAGGCCGCGGCCTCGCCGGACGCGTCGCAGGAGGCCGGCCCCAGCGTCGGCCAGGTCGTGCGCTCTGCGCCTTTCATCATCCTGGTGCTGACCAGCTTCCTGACCTGCGCCACCCATTCGGGCCCCATCTTCCACACCGTCAGCTATGCCGTCACCTGCGGCATCCCGCTGATGGCCGCCGTGTCCATCTACAGCCTGGAAGGCCTGGCCGGCATGGGCGGGCGCATCGTCTTCGGCCTGCTGGGTGACCGCTTCGGCGCGGCGCGCACCCTGGTGCTGGCTCTGCTGGCCCAGGCCATCGTCGTGCTCGGCTACATCTATGCCCGCGAGCTGAAGAGCTTCTACACCGTGGCCGCGCTGTTCGGCTTCACCTATGCCGGCGTGATGCCGCTGTTCGCCGTCATCGCCCGCGACAACTTCCCGCTGCGCATGATGGGCACCGTCATCGGCGGCACCGCCATGGCCAGCAGCATCGGCATGGCCCTGGGGCCGGTGCTGGGCGGGCTGATTTACGACTCGATGTCCAGCTACACCTGGCTCTTCATCGGCGCCTTTGCGATGGGCATGGGGTCCTTCCTGTGCGCGCTGATGTTCATGCGCTTGCCGAGGCGGCCTGAGATGGCACTGGTATGAGCGCGATGGGATGGGCGATGAAAGCGGCGGCGGCCAGCTCGCGCGCCCTACGCGATGCATCTGGAAATGAGGGGCCGTCGCTTGGCGGCCGCAGTGTCATGCCGCTTGCTACAAGCGGTGCGCAAGCATGTTCGACGATTCAAGCCCCACCGGACCATGCCGAAGCATCTGCTTATTGCCTGTCTGATCTACATCGCCGCTCGCAGTGCGATGACGGCATTGGCGCCAATGTATGAGACAGGCAGCGCGCGGCTCACATCTCCGATCTTGATGCTTTCGTTCATCGCCGTCTCGGTGCTCTTCATGCGCCGATCTAGATGGACGTGGAAGTTCATGCCGTGGATCGCCTTCACCGAGATCGCGATCAACGCCTTGTTCTTCCCCAGCCCGCCTTATCACGGCGCCTACACGGCTGCTGCACAACTGCTGGTCACAGCGATCATGGCTTCCAGCTGCGTCATTCTTTGGTCTGTCGTTCGCGACCCAGCGACCAAGACTTGGTTCACGCATTCGCGTTGATTGCCTCTTTGGCGGAAGCGTTCGCGCATCAACGCAATCACCATCACCACGCCCTGAACCGCCCCGTCACATGCAGCAGGGCCATGTATTGCAGCAGCCCGTCGTAGTAGCGCCATTTGCCGCTGGGTGGCTCCAGCGCCCACAGGTCGTTGACAAAGCGCTCGGCCAGCGGCTTGTTGACGAGCAGGGCCGCGACGGCATTGCTGGCCATCAAGCCTTTGGATGCTTCGTCGTTCAGCGGCTTGCCGTCCAGCGTGTAGAGGTGGGGATAGGGCTTGCCATCCTTGCCCTGTGAGGCGAAGAAGCCCAGCAGCTTGCGGCTCAAGCCCGCGGCCTCGGGGTTCTTGTCCCACCAGGCCTGATCCACGCTCCAGTTCACCGCGGTACGGAAGGCGTCGTAGCGGAAGTCCTCATGGCCCTCGTGCACGCGAGGGCGGCCGTCGAACTCGGCGTAGTCGGGCGTCAGGCCTGTCCTGGGATGCGCTGCGACTGAGAAGTAGGCACGGCTGATGTCGGCGATCTCGGCCCAGCGCCTGCGGTCCTCGGCCTTGTCGGCACGGCGGGCCCAGATCTCGTAGAAGGCCGGCAGGTGGTAGGACGGGTCGCTGAAGTCGGCAGCTTCGCCGATCGGCACAAAGACGACCTGGCCACGGTCGGGCGAGAACATCGAGCGCACGCCGTCGATTACGCCACCATTCATGGCCTCCTTGTGCAGCATGGTGCTCAGCAGCGCCTGGGCCTGGGCGTTGTAGTCGTACAGCCCCTGGCCATTGCCCCAACGCGAAGCCGCCATCAGCAGAGCGGTGGCGAAATACGCTTCGCCGTCCGACGCCGGCACGGCATCCTTGTCGCAGCCCTTGGGCTGGCATTGCCAGCGGAAATAGCCGGCACGCGGACCTGAGCGGTAGCGCATGTGCGTCGCGGCCCAGTTCCACAGCGCGTCGAACTCGGCCTTGCGGCCCATCTGCACGGCAATCATCATCCCGTAGGACATGCCTTCGCTGCGCACATCGGCATTGCCGACGTCCAGCACATAGGCAGCGGGGCCGTCGGGCGTGGCGGCCGCGGGGTAGACGACGCGTTGCTCGGGGCCACCTTCGAACAGCGAGGTCCAGTAGCTGGCCAGCTTGGCGTCGATGTCCGCCTCCTTGATCTCGGGCCGGATCTCGCGCAGCAGGTTGCGGTAGTTGCCCGTGATGGCCGCGCCGCGCGGCGCGACATGGATCGAGGCCAGCGGCGCCAGTACCAACTGCTGCAGCACCGCGTTGTCGTCCAGGCGCCAGACCCTGATGACATGCCTGCCGGGTTGCAGGCCCTTGAAGCTCGCCTGGAGCACGAACTCGTTGTCCTTGACGGCCTGGGCCCAGTCCTTCTCGACGCGGCTCAGCTCGGGGCCGGCCGTAGGTGCGAGGTTGAGCTTCAAGGCCTGCGCTGGCTGCTCGTCGATGGCCACGGCCAGGCGGATGCCGCCCGCATTGCGCGTGTCCAGCGTCGGCACCATGTGCAGGCTGAGCAGGGCATCGCCACCAAATGACGTCTCGACGTCGTACTCCAGCCTCACGCCATCGGCCAGCGTCGTCGCCGCGCGACCTTGCGGCAGGGTCGTCACGGCGCCGAGGCTCTGGCCGAGATGGGGGATGGCCGTCCACGTCAGGCCCTGGCCGTTGACGGCGCGGCTGAAGCGCGGCGCTTCGATCGCGATCGCTTTCGAAGCCACAGGCACACCACGCGCCAGCTGCCTGTCCACCTCGGCCGCATCCGCGCTGCCCGCTACACGCTTCACCGCCGGCATGAGGTTCTTGTCCGGCTGCTGCCAGCTCGTGTAGCCGATATGGGTCTGCAGCATCATGCCGGCCCACTTCCCACCGTTGAGCGCGTGGTACTGGTCGGCGATTGCCTGGTCGCGAGCGAAGGCCGCCTCGGCGCGGTCGGCAAAGACATTGGCTCGCGCATCGCCGGCAGCAGCCAGCTTGCGGTTCCAGGCCGCCGCGTAATGCAGGCGGTAGAGATTGGCCATGGCCAGCACCGGGTGCTCGACGAGCTGGAAGTAGGCGTCGAGCTGGTCGGCCCGCAACCCGGCCTTGACCTTGGCGACACGCGACTCCAACGCCGACCACTCGGCCACACGCCGGCCAAAGTCGCCACCGTCCAGCGCATCGGGCGAGACGCTGCCCAGGCGGAAGCTCTCCGGGTCGATCAGCTCGGGCTTGCGCCGGGCCGCGTACTGGCTGTAGCGCGTGACCAGCTCAGCAATTTCCGCCGCGTGGGCCGCACCGAAGGTCTGCACCGCCCAGTCTTTCGGGTAAGCCTCGAGCCTGGCCGGCGTCATGGCCTGCGGCGACCAGGCCATGTCGAGGAAGAAGTGGATCGGAAACTCCATCGGCTTGATGTCGCCGACGTTGACGATCCACAGCGCATCGGCCCCGCGCTCGTGGGCCAGGTTCATCTGCTGCCAGGTCTTCTCGATCTGGTTGGTGTTGAGCCACTTGTAGTTGCGCGGCCCGCCCACGTAGTCGAAGTGGTAGTAGACGCCGTAGCCGCCCTTGCGCTTGAGGTCCTGCGTCGGCAGCCTGCGGATCTGCCCCCAGTTGTCGTCGCAGAACAGCAGCAGCACGTCGTCTGGCACCTGCATGCCCTTGTCGTAGTAGTCCTGCACTTCCTTGTAGAGGGCCCACATCTGCGGCGTCTGCTCGGCCGGCCGGCGCGTCACGTCGGCCAGGATCTGGCGCTGGTCCTTGACGATGCCTTCGAGCAGGTCGATGGCCGTGCCCTCGCTCATGGCCTCGTCGCCGTCGCCGCGCATGCCGATGGTGACCAGGCTGTCGAAGGCGCCGCCATCGGGCCGGCCCATCATGCGCTGCGCCCCGCCGCGCCAGAACTCGCGCAGCTTGTCGCCATTCTTCGCATAGTCCCAGCGGCCGCCCTTGAAACGCGTCCACTCGTCGTGGGCCCGCATCATGGGCTCGTGGTGGGAAGTGCCCATGACGACGCCCATCTCGTCGGCCAGGGCCATGTTCCTCGGGTCGTCGGCACCAAAGGCCCGCGGCTGCCACATGGCCGGCCACAGATAGTTACCGCGCAGGCGCAGGATCAGCTCGAAGACATGGGCGTAGAAGGCCGCGTTGGTGCCGCCGAATTTCGTCTGCGCCCAGGTGCTCAGGGCCGGTGCTTCGTCGTTGATGAAGATGCCGCGGTATTTGACGGCCGGCTGGTCGCGGCGCATGCCGGCGGCGAGGTAGAGGTCATGTTGCTTGCGCACCGGCACGTCGGCCCACCAGGCCCAGGGGCTGACGCCGATGCGGGCCGAGACGTCATAGATGCCGAAGACGGCGCCGCGCCGGTCCGAGCCCACGATGACGAGGGCGCGGGCGACGCCCGGCCAGGGTTGGTCGACGATGGCCTGGACATAGGCCTCCCACTGACCCTGGAGCCCATCCAGCCTGAGCTTGCCGCGCTTCACCAGGCCGTCGATGGCGGCGCTCTGGCCCGCCACGCCGATGACGACGACTTCACCCTTCGCATCACTCAGCCGGTTCAGCAGCGCGGTGGGTCGGCCGGAGACGCGCTCCAGGTCGGCCGCGAAATTGCGGCTGGCATGACCCAGGGCCGCATCCGCACCGGCATCCACATAAACGGCTGCCGGCTGGCCCGCCTTCACCAGAGCCAGGCCGCGACCGGGGTCGCGCGTACAGGTCGAGATGGGCGCCTCGCACGCCCTCGCCGGCATTGCACCCAGCGCCGCACACAGCATTGCGGCCAGCCAGGCCAGGCGTCGGAAGTCCATGTCCTGATGTCTCCGTCGGGCGCCCAGCGGCGTCACCTTGTTGTCGTTTGAATGGTTACGCAATCAGAAACGTTTGCCCTGAGTGCGGAGATTCTGGTTTTGAATTATGGTAGCGCAATCTTTTTGCTTCAACGCAGCGGGTTGACCCGCTCCTCGGCGCGCCGCCCATGATCCGCAACCCCGTGCTGCCCGGCTTCAACCCGGACCCGTCCTTCTGCCGCGTCGGTGACGACTTCTACATCGCGACCTCGACCTTCGAGTGGTATCCCGGCGTGCAGATCCACCACTCGCGCGACCTCGTCAACTGGACCCTGGTCGGCCGCCCGCTGAACCGCAGGAGCCAGCTCGACCTGCGCGGCAACCCCGACTCCTGCGGCGTGTGGGCGCCTTGCCTCTCGTACGCCGACGGCCAGTTCTGGCTGGTCTACACCGACGTCAAGCGTTTCGAGGGCAACTTCAAGGATGCGCACAACTACATCGTCACGGCGCCCAGCATCGAAGGGCCGTGGAGCGACCCGATCTATGTCAACTCCTCGGGCTTCGACCCCTCCCTCTTCCATGACGACGATGGCCGCAAGTGGTTCCTCAACATGCTGTGGAACCACCGCACCGCCTCCATCGGCGGCCAGCCCAAGGCACCGGCCTTCGACGGCATCCTGCTGCAGGAGTGGGATGCCGCCAGCGGCAAGCTCATCGGCCCCGTCACCAACATCTACAAGGGCACGTCGCTCGGCCTGGTCGAGGGCCCGCATCTCTTCAAGCGCCAGGGCTGGTACTACCTGATCACGGCCGAAGGCGGCACGGGCTACAGCCATGCGGTGACGATGGCGCGTTCGCGCCAGCTGCTCGGGCCCTACGAGACCCATCCGAATATGCATGTGGTCAGCAGCAAGGACGCGCCCGAGGCGCCGTTGCAGCGCGCCGGCCATGGCCAGGTGGTCGAACTGGCCGACGGCAGCGTCTATCTGGCCCATCTCTGTGGCCGCCCTCTGCCCGGCACGCGGCGCTCGCCGCTCGGCCGTGAGACGGCCATCCAGAAATGCGGCTGGGGCGCTGACGACTGGCTCTATCTGGAGCACGGCGGCATGGTGCCGGCGGTGGACGTACCGTCGCCCGTCGCAGACATCGCGCCCGCGCCGCGCGAGCCCGTGCGCCGCAGCTTTGTCGACTGCCCCTGCCTGCCGCCCGAGTTCCAATGGCTGCGCACACCCGAGCCCGACCGCCTGTTCCGGCTGACTGGCGGCGCGCTGCGGCTGACGGGGCGCGAGTCCGTCGGCAGCTGGTTCGAGCAAAGCCTGGTGGCGCGCCGCCAGGAGGACGCCAGCCTGCGCGCCGAGACGACGCTGGCCAGCTTCGCGCCCGACAGCTACCAGCAGGCGGCCGGCCTCACCCACTACTACAACCGCCACAAGTTCCACGCCTTGGCCGTGACCTGGCAGGACGGCATCGGCCGTACGCTGAGCCTGCTGTCCTGCCCCGGCGACTGGCCTGACAACCGGCTGCAGCTCCCCGCCGTCGACCTGGTCAAGCTGCCCGACATCGGTCCGGTGCGCCTGGCGGCCGACATCGATGGCGCGGCACTGCAGTTCTTCGCCGACTGGGGCCTGGGCTGGCAGAAGGTCGGTCCGGTGCTGGACGCCAGCGTCATCTCCGACGAAGGAGGCCGCGGTGAGCATGGCAGCTTCACCGGCGCCTTTGTCGGCATGCTGGCCTTTGACACCAGCGGCGGAGCGCGCACCGCCGACTTCACCAGCTTCGACTACCTGCCGCGATGAGGGCCGAGACCTATACGCTGGGCCCGACCGGTGGCCTGCAGATCCAGGTCAGCAACTTCGGTGCGCGCTGGTTGTCCTGCCTCGTCCCCCTGCCCGACGGCGGCCGGCGCGAAGCCATCCTGGGCCATGCGACCCTGGCCGATCATGAACGCGAGCCCGGCTTCTTCGGCGCTGTCGTCGGCCGCTACGCCAACCGCATCGGCGGCGCCGCCTTCATGCTGGACGGGCGGGAGTACCGCCTCGCCGCCAACGAGGGCGCCAACCAGTTGCACGGCGGACCCGACGGCTTTGATCGCCGCCACTGGAGCGTCGTCGACCACGGCCCTCTGCATCTGCGCCTGAGCCTGCATTCACCGCATGGCGACCAGGGCTTCCCAGGCGATGTGGATGCCGAGGTCGAGTACCGCATCGACCCGGCCCGCTCGGCCGTCACCCTGCAATTCGGTGCCCGCACCTCGGCGCCCTGCCCCGTCAGCCTGACCAGCCATCCTTACTTCAACCTCGACGGCGGCACGGCGCCGGTGCTGGGCCACCGCCTGCATGTGGCCGCCGGCCGCATGCTGCCGGTGCGGCCCGACATGATCCCTACGGGCGAGCTGGCTGCGGTGGACGGCACCGCCTTCGACCTGCGTCGGGCGCGGCGCATCGGCGATGGCCTGGGCCAGGGCGAGCAGCAGCGGCGGGGCAGCGGCTACGACCACTGCTTCGTGCTCGACGACGCCGCGGCGCGGGGCGAACTGGCCGCGGCCGAGCTCATCTCAACTGACGAGCGCTTGTCCATGCGCCTCTTCACCGACTACCCCGGCCTGCAGGTCTGCAGCGGCAACTTCGTGCACCAGTCGCTCGGCCGCGACGGCCAACTTTTCGAGCGCCATGCCGGCATCGCACTGGAACCGCAGTTCTTTCCCGATGCACCCAACCACCCGGTCTGGCGCGAGCAGGGCTGCGTGCTGCGGCCGGGCCTGCCGCTGCAGCGCTGGATGCGCCTGGAGTTCGACGCTCGCTGAGTCGCTGAAAACCCGCGGTGACGGCGCTTTTCTCGCCGATATGATAGCGCTCACAAATATATCAGCAGGAGACATTGGCCATGCGCCTGTCATGCCATGACGGGTCCTTGCTCGCCGCCTTCGCGGACCGCACGGCGCGCAGCGCATCCGCTGATCCACTTCCCCGGAGCCGCAATCCATGAACCTCACCGACAGCACGGCAACCCAGATCCGGGCCGCCTGCAGTGCCGCGGCGTCGGCCGCACCCGTCTACGCCCGTCTGCCCAGCAGTCACCGAGCCGCGCTGCTCCGTGCCCTGGCCGACGCCCTGCTCGGCGCGCGTGAGACCCTGGTGCCCTTGGCCGACCGCGAAACCCGCCTGGGCACGACGCGGCTGAACGGAGAACTGGACCGTACCGTCTTCCAGCTGCGCGGTTTCGCCACCCAGGTCGAGAACGGCACCCCCCAGCCCCTGCTCGACGACCCGGCCATCCCCGGCGTGCCGCCGCTGGGGCGGCCGCGGCTGACGCGCATCGCCATGCCTCTGGGCCCGGTGGCGATGTTCGCGGCCAGCAATTTCCCCTTCGCCTTCAGCGTGCTGGGCGGAGACACGGCCTCGGCCCTGGCCGCCGGCTGTCCCGTCGTCGTCAAGGCCCACCCGGGCCACCCCGGGCTGTCCCGCGCGGTCTTCGATCTCGCGGCCGGCTGCCTGGCCGAGCTCCACCTGTCCGAAGGCGTGCTGCAACTGGTGCAGGGCAGCAGCGTCGACGTCGGCCTGGCCCTGGTGCGCGATCCCGGCATCGAGGCCGTCGCCTTCACCGGCAGCCTGCGCGGCGGCCGGGCCCTGTGGCGCGAAGCGAATGCGCGGCCGCGGCCCATCCCCTTCTATGGCGAGCTGGGCTCCATCAACCCCGTTGTCGCCTTGCCCGCCGCGCTGCAGGCCCACGGGCCGGCCCTGGCCACGGCGCTGGCCGGCAGCATCGTTTTGGGCTGCGGCCAGTTCTGCACCAGCCCGGGCGTGGTCCTCGTGCGCGACGACGACCTCGGCCAGGCCTTTGTGCGCCAGCTCGCCGAAGGCCTGGCCGCCGCAACCCCTCACGCCATGCTGCATGCCGGCATCCGCGCCGGCTTCAACGCCGGCGTGGCCCGCCTGCATGGCCATGCGGCCGTGAAGACGCTGGTGGCCGCACCCGCGGGCGGCGAGGCACCGGGTGCGCATCTGTTTGCGACGGACGCCGCCAGCTTCATCGCCGACGAGGGTCTGCGCGAAGAGGTCTTCGGCCCGAGCTGCCTGGTGGTCACCGTCAAGGACCTGGACGAGACCCTGGACGTGCTCGCCGCCGTGCAGGGCAGCCTGACCGTCACGCTGTGGGGCGCGGACGAGGACACGCCCGACAACCATCGCCTCATCGCCGCCGCGCAGCAGCTCGCCGGCCGCGTGCTGTTCAGTGGCGTACCGACCGGCGTTGCGGTGACGGCTGCTCAGCAGCACGGCGGGCCCTGGCCTTCGTCGACCCATGCCGCCAGCACCAGCGTCGGCTATGCGGCCATGGAACGCTTCCTGCGCCCCGTCGCGCTGCAGGACGCGCCGGCCTGGCTGATCCAGCGGCGAGGCCAGGCATGACGAGCAAGCAAGCGGAAGACCTGCGCAGCGCGCGCTGGTTTGCCAAGGACGACTTCCGCTCCTTCGGCCACCGCAGCCGCGTGCTGCAGATGGGTTACGCCGCCGAGGACTTCATCGGCAAACCCGTGATTGCCATCGTCAACACCTGGAGCGATGCCAACCAGTGCCACACCCACTTCAAGCAGCGGGTGGAGGACGTCAAGCGCGGCATCCTGCAGGCCGGCGGCTGGCCGCTGGAGCTGCCGGCCATCTCCTTGAGCGAAAGCATGGTCAAGCCGACCTCCATGCTCTATCGCAACTTCCTGGCGATGGAGACCGAGGAGCTGCTGCGCAGCCACCCGGTGGACGGCGCCGTGCTGATGGGCGGCTGCGACAAGACCACGCCCGGGCTGCTGATGGGCGCCATCAGCATGGGCCTGCCCTGCATCTATCTGCCGGCCGGCCCCATGCTGCGCGGCAACTGGCGCGGCCAGGTACTGGGCTCGGGCTCGGACGCCTTCAAGTACTGGGATGAGAGACGCGCTGGCCGCTTGAGCGACCAGGCCTGGGCCGAGATGGAGGCCGGCATCGCGCGCAGCCACGGTACCTGCATGACCATGGGCACGGCCGCCACCATGATGGGCATTGCCGAGGCCCTGGGCTTCACGCTGCCGGGCGCCAGCAGCATCCCCGCGCCGGATGCCAACCACATCCGCATGTCGGCCGAATGCGGCCGGCGCATCGTGCAGATGGTGTGGGACGACCTGACACCGGCCCGGATGCTGAGCCCGGGCAGCTTTGCCAACGCCATCGCCGTCGCCATGGCCATGGGCTGCAGCACCAACGCCATCATCCATCTTGTCGCCATCAGCCGCCGCGCAGGGCTCGCGGTCACGCTGGACGACTTCGATGCGGCCAGCCGCCATGTCGGCGTCATCGCCAACATCCGGCCCAGCGGTGATGCCTATCTGATGGAGGACTTCTTCTATGCCGGCGGCCTGCCGGCGTTGATGAATGTGATGCGGGACAAGCTGGATTTGTCGGCGCAGACCGTCAACGGTCGCACCGTGGCCGAGAACATCCGAGGCGCCGAGGTCTTCAACCACGACGTCATCCGGCCACTCGACAATCCCATCTATGCCGAAGGGGCGCTGGCCGTCTTACGCGGCAACCTCGCGCCGGACGGCGTCGTCATCAAGCCCAGCGCCGTCGCGCCGCATCTGCTGCAGCACACCGGACGCGCCTTGGTGTTCGACGACTACCCAAGCCTGAAGGCCGCGGTGGAAGACCCCGATCTCGACGTGACGGGCGACGACATCCTGGTGCTGCGCAACGCCGGCCCCAAGGGCGCCGGCATGCCGGAATGGGGCATGCTGCCCATCCCGACCAAGCTGTTGAAGGCCGGCGTGACCGACATGCTGCGCCTGTCGGATGCGCGCATGAGCGGCACCAGCTACGGCGGCTGCCTGCTGCACTGCAGCCCCGAGGCCTTCATCGGCGGCCCGCTGGCCCTGGTGAAGACGGGCGACCGCATCACCGTCGACGTGCCGGCACGCCGCATCCATCTCGAGGTCAGCGACGAGGAGCTGGCCGCCCGCCGTACTGCCTGGACACCACCGCCACCACGCTACGAACGCGGCTACGGCTGGATGTTCGGCCGCCACATCCTGCAGGCCCACGAGGGCTGCGACTTCGATTTCCTTGAAACCCAGTTCGGCGCTCCGGTGCCGGAGCCGGTCATCTATTGAGCAAGCAACACAACACAGCCACAGAGACACAGAGGCACAGAGAAAGCACCATCGCCTCTGTGTCTCTGTGCCTCTGTGGCTGTATTCCTCTTCTTCGATTGAGAGCCTCATGAATCCCGACACCAGACGAAAGCTGATGGGCGTCAGCACCGCGACGCTGTGCACGGCCCTGTTCAAGCGCGGCCTGCGCAACCAGTTCATCCAGGATGTGCGGCCGCTCAACCCCGGCCTGCCCAACATGGTGGGCCCGGCCTACACGCTGCGCTACATCCCGGCGCGCGAGGACCTGAACGACATCGGCGTGTTCAAGGACCGGGCTCATCCGCAGCGCAAGGCCGTCGAGGAATGCCCTGAAGGCGCGGTGCTGGTCATCGACAGCCGCAAGGATGCGCGCGCGGCCTCTGCAGGCGGCATCCTGGTCGCGCGGCTGATGGTGCGCGGCGTGGCCGGCGTCGTCACCGACGGCGGCTTCCGCGACAGTCCCGACATCGCCCAATACGCCTTCCCGGCCTACCACTCGCGGCCGAGCGCGCCCACCAACCTGACCCTGCACCAGGCCATCGCCATCAACGAGCCCATCGGGTGCGGCGACGCGCCCGTCTTCCCCGGCGACATCGTCGTCGGCGATGCCGAGGGCGTCATCGTCATCCCGGCCCACCTGGCCGACGAGATCGCGAGCGAAGCCGTCGAGATGACCGTCTTCGAGGACTATGTGCAGGCCAAGGTCATGGGCGGCCGCAGCGTGCTGGGCCTCTACCCGCCGACCGACGCCGACGTGGCCGCAGACTTTGCGGCCTGGCGCCAGCTCAAGGGGCGCTGATACAGCGGCGCTCCAGCACGTCGAGCGGAAAGGCCTCGGCCATCACGCGATAGCCGGCCAGCGAGGGATGCAGGCCGTCGTTGTCGACGTCGGCACGCAGAAAGGCCGGCCGCGCCGGGTCGCGCATCAACGCATCGAAGTCCACCAGCGCATCGAAGCGCCCGGGCTCGCGCAGCCAGGCATTCAGCGCCTGGCGGTCCGCCTCGTTCTCGGGCTGCGGTGAGTAATAGCCGCTGCCCGAGTAAGGCATGACGGTCGAGCCCATCAGGCAGACGCCACGCGCGCGGGCGCGTTGCGCCAGATCGGTGAAGCCCGCCTTCAGTTGGGCCAGCAGCGCTGCACGTGACTCCGGCGTCGTCGGCTTGCCGCGATGACTGACGCCGAGGTCGTTGACGCCGATCATCACGAACGCATGCGTGACACCCGTCCGGGCCAGCGCGTCGCGATCGAAGCGCGACACCAGATTGGGGCCGAGACCATCGCGCAGCAGGCGACCACCGCCGATGCCGGTGTTGACGACGGCCACATCGCGCTGCTCGGCCATCAGACGGCGCGACAGCACGTCGGTCCAGCGCTGGTAGCTGCCCGAGGGCACCCCATAGCCATCGGTGATGGAGTCGCCCGTGGTGACCAGCACCGGCAGCGGCTTGGCGGCACGCACATCGACGGCAGCCAGATGCCACCAGCCCTCCTGGGCCACCGCCTCGGGCCAGTCGGCCAGGCCGACGCGGTTGCCGTCGACCGCCCAGCTGCGGATGCGCGAGCCCGGATGCACGGTGGCCATGGCCGGGCCAGCCTGCACATGCATCTGCACGGCGATGTCGGCCTGGCGCGTCACGGCGAAGTCGAGGGCGTCACTCCAGATCTCGGCATGCGCTGGCACGTCAACGCCGCGCAGTCCACCGAAGCTCAGCGCCCTCAGGCTGGCCGCATTGACCGCCACGCCATCGGCCAGGGCCACCGTGACCGCACTCAGGCTGAGCGGCTCGGCGCCAAAGAGATTGCTGATGCGCACGCGCAGCGCCGGACCGGCGGCATCCACGCGCACGATCTGACGCAGGCTGACGTCGCGCATGGGCTGGCGCCACTGCGGCGTGGCGTTAGCGACCGGCGCCTGCTCCAGCTGGGCACCGCCCCAGGCCGCCAGCCAAGGCCCATCGCCGCGTGGCGCGCTGGCGCAACCAGCCAGCAGCAGGGCAGCGGCCAGCAGACCCGTCCTCAAGAATTTGTTCATCCCAAAATGGTAGCGCGACCATTTCAAGCGTCATCGGGGCGATCCCCAGCCCAGTCCCTGCGAGATGGCGTGGGTCGCGGCGCACAGTTGATGGGCTAGGCGGGCGGTGGTGGCCACGTCAAAGCGCATCGCCGGTACATGCACGGCCAAGCCTGCGACGGCCTGGCCGCGGCAGTCGAAGATGGGCGTGGCGATGCTGTGCACCTGCAGGGCGCGCTGTTCGCTGAAGCCACGCCGGCGTATCGGCGCGAATTCCTCGTCTTCACTGCCCCAGGCCAGCAGGGCCTGGCCGATGGCCGAGCCCCTCAACGACAGGCGCTGGCCGATGGGCAGGGACAGGCCCAGGGGCTGGGTGGAGTCGATCTTGTGCAGGCAGACGACCTCGCCCTCCTCCAGCGCGCCGAGTTGCACCGCCTCGCACAGGGCTTCGGCCACCGCGCGCATGGCGGGCTTGGCGGCGTCGACCAGTTCGGGCAGTTGCAGGGCTCGCGCGCCGAGTTCGAAAGTGCGCACGGCCAGCACCCAGGCGCCGCCGCGCTCGGCCACATAGCCCAGCGCCGCCATGGTCTGCAACAGGCGCTGCACAACATGGGGCGCCAGGCCGATGCGAGCGGTCAGATCGGCCCGCGTCGCGGCGCCGTGATGGCCCATGGCCTCCAGCAACGCGAACACCTGATGCACGGCCGCAACCGAGTCCTTGGGGGACATGAGCTCACCGTGCCAGCCAGCCGCCGTCGACGGCCAGGGTGTGGCCATGCACATAGTCGGCGGCGCGTGAGGCCAGGAAGACGACCGCGCCCGACAGGTCCTCGGGCCGGCCCCAGCGGCCCGCCGGGATGCGGCCGAGGATGGCGTCGTTGCGGTCCGCGTCGGCACGCAGCTCCGCCGTGTTGTTGGTGCTCATATAGCCGGGCGCGATGGCATTGACGTTGATGCCCAGCGGCGCCCATTCATTCGCCAGGGCCCGCGTGAGGCCGAGCACGCCGCTCTTGCTGGCCGTGTAGGAAGCCACGCGCAGCCCGCCCTGGAAGCTCAGCATGGAGGCGACGTTGACGATCTTGCCGCCGCCGCCCTGGCTCATGAAGCGGCGCGCAGCCGCCTGGCTGAGCTGGAAGACGGCGCGCAGGTTCAGGTCGACGACATCGTCCCAGTCGGTCTCGCTGAACTCCAGCGCGCTGCGGCGGCGGATGATGCCGGCGTTGTTGACGAGGATGTCGACGCGACCCGTCAGCGCCGCGGCTCGCTCCACCAGCTCGGCCGGTGCGCCGTGGGCCAGGTCGGCGCGCAGGTCCAGGAAGCGCCGGCCGCAACGCGCGATCTCCTCGCCCAGGCCCGCGGCCTCGCTGCGGTTGAGGCCGACGATGTCGGCTCCGGCCTCTGCCAGGGCCACGGCCATGGCACGACCCAGGCCAGTGTTGCAGCCGCTCACGACGGCCGTGCGACCTTCCAGGCTGAATACTGCTGCTGCATTCATGGCGTTCAGAACTTCACATCGAGGCGGACCGCCGAGTAGCTGAAGGCGTCGCGAGCCGGCGTCCACGTGGTGTGCGCATACGAGGAGCCGCTGTTGACGGGGTTCACGCGCCAGGTGCCCAGGCCGCTGTAGCCGGTGTTGGCGTAGTGGTGATCGAACAGATTGTTGACGTAGAAGCCAAGCTGGTACTTGCCGGCCTTGTCCTTGAAGCCGAAGCCGATGTTGACGATGGTCACGGCCGGCGAGGCCAGCGTCGGGTCCTGGTTGATGTTGGTCAGCACCGCGGTGCGGCGGCGCAGATTGCCGCTGAAGAACAGATTGAAGGGGCCGTCGGGCAGGGCCAGGTCGTAGCGGCCCGACATGCCCAGCTTCCACTTCGGCGCGTTGGGCATGACGCCGCCCGCCACGTCCTGGGTGTTCTGGCCACCGTAGACCGGGTTGTTGCGCACGCATTCCAGGTTGAAGCCGCCGTTGGGCGAGCCGGCCACGTTGTAGCAAGGCGCGTTGGGCCACTCCGTCACCGTGGCCTTGGTGTAGGCCATGTCGGCATTGACGATGAAGTTGGGCGTGACCAGGGCCGCCACATCCAGCTCCACGCCACGGGTCTGCACGCCGCCGATGCTGTTCAAGCGCGTCACATAGGTCGACGTGCCGGGCAGGAAGCTGCCGGAGTTCTGCTGGTAGTCCTTGAACCTGGTGTTGAAGACGGCCAGGTTCATCGTCAGCCGGTTGTCGAAGAAATTGCCCTTCATGCCCAGCTCGTAGTGCTTGGCCGACTCCGACGCCACCGGCTGCTGGGCGGCGGTGGCGGCGGTCAGGCCGCTGGTGATGTCGTAAGCCTTGCCCTTGTAGCCCGTCGACGTCATCGCATAGGCCATCAGCCCCGGCGTGAACTGGTGCTGCAGGCTGAGCTTGCCGGTCGTCGAGTCTTCCCTGTTGTCGCGGCTGGCATAGGTGGCCGTGGGCGTGAAGACGGCCGGCAGCGGGTTGCTCAGCGTCAGGGAGTAGCCCGAGACCTGGCGGTTCTGGCGCAGGCCGGCGACGAGGGTGGTGCCGGGCATGAACTCCCAGGTGGCCTGGCCGTAGATGGCGGTGTTGCGGTTGCTGGTGTCGCCGTAGTAGGCGATGGGCGTGGACAGCGCGATGCCGTCGAAGCCGCGGTTGAAGAAGCGGTCGATGCTGTTCTTGGCCCACCAGAGGCCGGCCACGTAGCGGAAGCTGCCCTGGTCGGCCGACGTCAGGCGCAACTCCTGGGTCTTGGTGTCGATGAGATAGGTGCCGTACTGCACATAGCCCGCATCGCGGCCCTCGACGGACTTGCCCGCAGTGATGGGGTAGTACAGCAGGGTGTGGACGTCGGTGAAGTCCTGGTCGCGGTAGTCGTTGGCCGTGTAGCGCTGGCCCGAGGTGATGGAGGTCAGCGACATGCCGTTGGGCAAGGCCCAGTTGACGCGCAGCGAGGCGCCCTTGATCTCGGACTCGATGCCCGTCGGCGAGTCCATGCGGATGTCACGGTTGGTGGGGCTGGGTGTGATGCCGGCCAGCAGCAGCGAGGCCGGCAGCTCCTTGACGCCGTTCTGGTAGCCGGCCACCTGGTTGTTGGTGCCGAAGCTGGTCAGCGCGAAGGTGCAGCAGTCGTTGCGGGTCTTGTTGTAGGTGGGCGTGAACTCGACGTCGATGTCGTCCGTCGGGTGCCAGGCCAGTTTCATCATCAGCGTGCGGTCGCGGCTGCCGTTGACCTTCTTGCCGGTGCTGAGGTTGTTGAGGTTGCCGTCGAACTGGCTGGCCGCGGCCGCGACGCGCAGGCCGAGCTTGGGCGCGATCTCGCCGCCGACGGAGAAGCGCAAGCGCTCCTCGCCGTCATTGGTGACATAGGCGCTGGCGTCGCCGCGGATGGCGCTGCCGATGGGCTTGGTCGTGATCAGCAGGGCGCCGGCGATGGCGCTCTTGCCGAACAGCGTGCTCTGCGGCCCCTTCAGCACCTCGACGCGCTGCGTGTCGGCCAGGTCCTTGAAGGCCATGAACTGGGCGCCCATCGGCACGTCATCGATGATGACGGACACGTCGGACTCGACACCGATGCCGATGGACGAGGTGCCGATGCCGCGCATGTTCAGGCCGTTGTTGGCCGGTGTCGTGCCGTAGGTGACGGAGAGTGCCGGCGTCAGCTCGATGACGTCCTCCAGCGAGCGCACATTGCTGCGCTCCAGCCGTTCAGCCGTGAAGACCGAGATGGCCAGCGGCACGTTCTCCAGCCTCTCCACGCGCTTGTTGGCCGTGACCTCGACGCGCTCCAGCTGGTTCTTCTCCGGTGCCGCGTCGGGCTTGGGCTTGGCGACCTCCTGTGCCAGCGTGGCCTGCGCGCCCAGCAGCAGCAGGGCGGCGGCGATGGGCGTCATGCGCCTGGATGTGACCTCGTTCATTGCCTGTCTCCGTTTTATTTGATGGTTTGGTGGGCTAGCGGTAGATCAAGGTCCACCGGACTTGAAGCGGGCCGGCCCTCTGCGGAGCCGTTCCCGAGAAATGCAGATGCGTGCGCGACGGGCCGCTGGTCAGGCCGCGCAGGGCACTGGTGGGCGGCTCCTGGACATCGAGGCGCTCGTAGCCCTCGGCCTCGAAGCGCGTGATGACGCCGCCCTCGAAGTCCACGCCCAGCCCCTGGGTGCTGGCGCCCGACGAGAAGCAGGCGAACTCCAGGCTCAGCGTGGCGATGTCCAGCGGCGCCGCGGGGCGCAGCACGTCGCTGCGGCTGATGCGGCCAGGGCCGAAGCGGTACTCCGTCGTCAGCGTCAGCCGCGTGTCGAGCTGGGGCTGGTGGCCGCCGATGCGGTTCAGCCCGGGCTGGGTGTAGCTGACGACATGGTCTTCGCCGTCGCGCCAGCTCTTGATGTGCTGGATGAAGGAGGTTGGCAGCAACAGGCTGCCGTCGGCCAGCATCAGGCGGGGCAGCAGCTGGGCATGGGTGGCGCCGCTCTCCGGCCGACCCTCGATGAGGCGGGGCGAGAAGGGAATCGGGTAGTAGGGCGCGTTGTCGTGCTGGCCCACGCCGCCATTGATCAGCGGCAGCGTGAAGACGAGACCGCGATCGCGGCGTGTCACCAGCGCCCGCTCGTACTGGCCACGCGAGAACCAGTTCAGCTTGAACTCGGGCCGGGTGCGCGTCAGCCAGGCATCGAGATCCCCGGGTGGCGGCTGGTCGGCGCAACCCGCTTCGCTCCACAGCTCGCTGGTCGACAACAGCTGGTGGATGAGAGAAAAATTCTCGCCCAGCATGCGATGCGTGCCGCGGTAGCCGTCGGTGCTGCGGCCGTGCTTCCACAGATTGACCGAGTTCAGCGCCGGATCGAACCAGAAGTCGATGTATTTGGCGGCTGCGCGCACGCTGAAGGCATAGGCGTAGCGACGCTGCTCGGCGTCGAGCACGCCGAGATGGGCGGCCGTGGCGAGGATCTCGACGATAGCCGTGTCGCCATAGGGGCCGATGCTGCGGCCGAAGCCGAAACCGTCGCCACCGGCGCCGGCGCATTGCCAGGCCAGCTCGGCGGACTGAGCCAGCAGCGCCTTGAGCCGCGGTGTGACCGGCAGCTCGGTCTCGATGAAGCGCTCGCAGAGCTCGGCCGCCAGCAGGATGCTGTAGCGGTCGAAGCGGCCCTCGCCTTCGGTCTCGTCGGAGAAGCCGAACTCGCCGGAGTAGCGCTCGTAGTGGTCCAGGGTCTTGGCCAGCAGAGCCTCGCCGGCGGTCGCGTCCTCCCATCCCATCAACATGCGCAGCCGCGCGATGCCAAAGGCGACGCCGTAGTAGTTGGTGGGCAGGGCCTTCAATCGCAGCGTTTTCGCGTCGACGAAAAGGCGCCAGTCCAGGCCCTGGCGAAAGCGCGCCAGGCTCTCGGCGTCGACCGCCGCGTCCAGCAGACCGGCCTTGCGCAGGCGGTTCAAGGCCATCAGCGCGTAATAGATGCCCCAGCTGTCGATGCGCATCTCGCTGATCAGCGCCATCAGCCGCCGGCTGCCGGCCAGCGTGCCCGCGAAGGCAGCGGCGTCGCGCGGCGTCAGCGTCAGCAGATGGGCCAGGGCGATGGCGACCTTGCCGGGCAGGAAGACATCGCCCTGGCCGAACACCGGCTCACCGTTGAAGCAGGTGTCGACGCCATCGGCGTCCAGCAGCGCGAAGTAGCTGGCCAGCTGGGGCAGCAGCTGCTCGCGCACCAACGTGTTCAGCGGCATGCCCCTGAGGGGCGGCTCGTAGCGGTCAGCTGGCACGGTGGCTCCGATCGCTGTGGCCTTGGTAGAGAATCCGCGCCAGTCCAGCGCCGCCCGCCCGCCCATCGTGTCTTCCACCAAGTCCCCTGCCACCCTGCGCGATGTCGCCGAGTTGGCCGGTGTGTCGACGGCGGCCGTGTCCAAATACGTCAACGGCAAGCAGCGCTTCACGCCGGCCGTCGAGACCCGCATCGCCGAAGCCATCGAGAAGGTGGGCTACCGCTCCAATCTGGCGGCGCGCAGCATGGTCACGGGCCGCTCGGGCGCCATCGCGGCCCTGGTCTACGGCGTGGAGAACCCCTACACGGCGGCCGTCATCAAGGGCGCCAGCCGCGCCGCCACCGCCCTGGGCTATGACCTGCTCTTCGTCGACCTGCTGCAGAGCGAATCGCCCGAGCGCGAGCTGGCCCGCGTGACCGGCATGCAGGTGGACGGCATCGTGCTGGCCGCTGCGCTGCCGGTGGCCGCGCGCAAGCTGCTGTCCAGTTACGGCCGGCCCTTCGTCGACCTCGGCCGCGCCGCGCCCGCCGAGGCGCCGAGCGGCGACGAACAGGCCGCGGCCATGCTGGGCCGCTATCTGCTGAGCCTGGGCCACCGCGACATCGCCTATATCGCCTGCGAGGCCCAGCCCGGCAATGCCGAGCGCTTGCTCGGCATGAAGCGTTCGCTGCAGGCTGCCGGCATCGAGCTGGCCGTGCATCAGGTGACCAGCCCGACAGCCGAGGATGGCGCCAAGCTGGCGTCCAGCCTGCTGCTGGGCCAGAAGCGGCCGCAGGCGATCGCGACCTGCAACGACCTGATCGCCATGGGTCTGATTTCCGAAGCGCGTCACCTGGGCCTGACCGTGCCCCAGGACGTGTCGGTGGCCGGCATCGAGAACATGCCCTTCGGCCGCTTCCTGAGTCCGCCGCTGACCAGCGTCGACCTGCACGCCGACGCGCTGGGCGAGTGGGCCATGCGCGACCTCATCGCAGCCATCGACGGTGAAGCCGCGCCCGCCAAGGCTCACGACCTCACGCCGCGACTCGTCGTGCGGGGCTCGACCCGAGCCGCCGCCTGATGGGAGCGGAGTGGTCATGACGCTCGCCGGCAGGTGGACTCGCGCACAACCAGGCGCGGCGCCAGCACTTCGTCGAAGGGGTGCTCCAGCTCGTCGTTGATGAGCTGCAGCAGGCGCTGCATGGCCACCTCGCCCATCTGCTCGCTGTTCATCGCCACCGAGGTCAGCGTGGGGCTGGTGTAGCGGCCGTAGGCGATGTCGTCGAAGCTGGCGATGGAGACGTCGCGCGGAATCTCCACGCCCAGGGCCCGCGCCTCGTTCATCAGGCCCAGCGCCATCAGGTCGTTGTAGGTGACGATGGCGTCGGGTCGCTGGCCGCCCAGCAGCAGGCGCGATGCGGCCGACTCGCCGGCCTCGGGCGACGGCGCGTCCACTTCCAGCACCTCCAGCTGGCGTCCCTTCTCGACCAATGCATCGCTGAGGCCGCGGATGCGCTCGGCATTCCAGCGCGAGGACGGAAAGCCCACATAGGCCACGCGCCGGTGCTCCAGCGACATCAGGTGGCGGCCGATCATCAGCCCGGCCAGATAGCCGTCGGCGCCGACGCTGTGCACGCCGCCGTGGCCATAGCGGCCGAAGAAGACAACGGGCTTGCCCAGGGCCTTCAGCCATTCGATGGATTCATCGGCCAGGCGTGAGCTGACGACCAGGCCATCGACACGCCGCGACAGCGTCTCGACCAGATGGCGCTCCGGCGCCTTGCTCTCGGCCGTGTCGACGAAGGCCATGCTGTAGTCGTTGGCCTGGGCCACGCGGCTGGCCCCTTTGACGATGCCGGTGAAGTGCGGGTTGCCCAAGTCCAGCACCACCAGGCCGACCGCGCCGCTGCGACCGGTCGCCATGGAGCGCGCCAGGTGATTGGTGCGGTAGCCGAGGCTGTCGATGGCCGCCTGGATGGCGGCCTCGACGGCCGCCGAGAAGCGCTGGCCGCCACTGCAGTATTTGGAGACCGTGGCCACGGAGACGCCGGCGGCTTCGGCCACGTCGCGCAAAGTGGGGAGTCGTTTTTTGGTCATGTCAGTAAAGCGTTTAACTGAATGATAGTGAGCGACGCAAGAAATGGAAGGGCGTTTCAAGCCTTTGTAGACAGGGTTTTCGCTAAATGAACCGCTGTTTACTTGCCAACCAACAGCCGCAACAATGATTGCATGGTTAACCGCTTTACCTTGACTGCGTTGTCATTGGCACTGCTGCCTGTGGCGGCGCAATCCGCTTCATCCGACGAGCCTCTGCATGTCTGGACACGGTCTTCCAAGGACGGCCGCAAGACCTATGACGCCATCGCCGCGGCCTTCACCAAGAAGACCGGCATCCGTGTCGAATACTTCAATGCGCTGAACGACTACGAGCAGCGCCTGGCCCGCGCTGCCGTCGGCGGCCACATGCCCGATGTCATCGTCAACGAGTTGGGCACGGTGGGTCAGCTCGTCAACATGGGCGTGGCCACCGAGATCGCCCGCGCCAGCATTGCCGGCAACGAAGACCTGCTGGACAGCGCATGGAAAGCCGCCACCCTGCCCGACGGCAAGACCTATGGGGTGCCCACCTCCGTGCAGACCCATGTGCTCTTCATCCGCAAGGACTGGCGCGAGAAGCTGGGCCTGCCGGTGCCGCGCAACTGGGAAGACCTGGCCCAACTCGCCCGCGCCTTCACGGAGCGAGACCCCGATGGCAACGGCCGCCGCGACACCTATGGCCTGGCCTTCCCCGGCGGTGCAACGCGCGGCTATGCGGCCTGGTATCTGAGCAGCTTCCTGTTCCAGGCCGGCGGCGAGTTCCAGCGCGCCGGTCCTGACGGCAGGATGCATGGCGCGCTGGACGAACCCGCGGCCGTCGCCACGCTGAACCTGTTCCGCCGCATGGTGTGCGAAGAGCACAGCGTGCAGCCCAATGCCATCAACGCGACGACGCAGGAGACCAACAAGGTCTTCAGCTCCGGCCAGGCCGGCCTCTATCTGTCAGGCCCGTATCACATCGCCTTGTTCGACAAGGAGCCGGGCAGGGACCGCTACGAGGTGGTGCCGCTGCCCGCGGGCCCAAGCGGCCAACGCGCCAGCCTGGCCGGCGGCGAGCTGGCCTATATCGCCCGCAACACCTCGCAGCCCGAGCGCGCGAAGCAGTTCGTCGAGTTCCTGATCTCGCCCGAAGGCCAGGCCCTGGGCACGCGGCCTCCGGCCGGTGGCCTGCCCGTCGTGCGCCTCCCGGTCAATCGCAAGGTCGACGCGGCCCAGGCCCATGGCGACGAACGCTGGGCCATGGTGGCCCAGGAGTACGCGCAGCACGGCCACCCACTGCCGCAGGCGCGCAACTGGTCGCGGCTGCAGCAACTGGCGGCCGACGGCTTCAATGCCATCCTGGCCCATTGCAGCAAGGACATCCCCGGCGATCTGCGCGCGCTGAATGCCCGCTTCAACGCCGAACTCGCCCGGCAGGAGGCGCAATGACACCGCGCCGCAACCTCGGCCGACTCACGCCCTGGCTCTTCCTCGCGCCGGCGCTGATCGTCTTCACCTGGTTCAAGTTCATCCCCATGGCCAAGGGCCTGGTGATGAGCTTTCACAAGGTCAACTTCGGCAGCCCCGACACCTATGTCGGCTGGCACAACTTCGAGCGCGCGCTGACCGATGCGGCCCTGCGCGACGCTGCCGGCCGCACCCTGCTCTACGTCTTCTTCACCGTGCTGCTGTCGGCCTCCGTCGCCCTGCCGCTGGCCCAGGCCCTGCAAGGCACAGCACGGCATATGCGCTTCATCCGCACGGCGATGTTCCTGCCGGCCGTGACCAGTGCCGCCGTCGCGGCCGAGGTCTGGCGCATCCTCTATGCGCCCACGCCGGATGGCGTCATCAACGCGGCGCTCGGCCTGGTCGGCATCGGCCCGCAGGGCTTCTGGTCCGATCCGTCGCAGGCCCTGGCCGCGCTGATGGGCATGCATGTCTGGAAGCATGTGCCCTATGACACCGTCATCTTCGTGGCGGGCCTGGCGGGCATCAACAGCGAGCTCTACGACGCGGCAGCCGTCGACGGCGCCAATGCCTGGCAGCGCTTCAGAGCCGTCACGCTGCCGGGCCTGGCGCCCGCCATCACCGTCATCTGCACCCTGGGCTTCATCCGCGGCTTTCGCGTCTTCACCGAGGTCTATGCGACGACGGGCGGCGGCCCGGCCGGCAGCACCGAGGTCGTCATGACGCAGATCTACAAGCAGGGCTTCCAGGAGCTGGACTACGGCTTCGCCGCGGCGGCCTCGACGCTGCTCTTCCTCTTCACCGCGGCCCTCACTGCCGTCTACCTCGCCTGGCGCCGCCGTCGATGAAAGCCTTTCTCGCCTGGGCGCCGCGCGCCCTGCTCTACGGCCTCGTCCTCATCGTCTTCGCCGGGCCCTTCTGGGCCTTCCTGATGACAGCCTTTTCCGGCGTCACCATCGCGCCGGGCCGGCTGCTGTGGTGGCCCGAACAACCCACGCTGGAGAACTTCCGCTACGCCTGGGTGGAGGCCAAGGTCTGGCGCTATCTGCTGAACTCGTCCATCGTCGTGCTCGTCGGCACGGTGCTGCAGCTGTCGGTCAGCGCCTTCGCGGCCTATGCGCTGGCACGCAAGCGTTTCCGCGGCCTGGCGGCGCTCAGCTTCTTGATCCTGTCGACCATGATGCTGCCCGACGAGGTCATCGCCATTCCCCTCTTCATCGTGCTGGGCAAGCTGCCGCTGATCGGCGCCAGCCTGCACGACACCCACCTCGGCATGATCCTGCCGGTCGTCGGCTGGGGCTTCTCCATCTTCATGCTCAGCGAGTTCATGCGCGCAATTCCGGCCGACCTGGAAGAGGCCGCGCGTGTGGACGGCGCCAGCGACTGGCAGATCTTCTGGCACGTCATCCTGCCGCTGTGCAAGCCGGCCCTGGGCAGCGCCGCGGTCTTCGGCTTCATCATGATCTGGGACCAGTACCTGCTGCCCCTGCTCGTCACCAACGACGAAAGCCTCTACACGCTGCCCGTCGCGCTGGCCACCGTGCGCGCCGACGAAACCATGAAGCCCGCCGTCTTCATCGCCATCAGCGTCATCGCCATGCTGCCCAGCATCCTCGTCTACCTGGGCCTGCAGAAATCCTTCAACCGCGGCCTGCTGGCCGGTGCCGTGAAAGGCTGAGTGAGAACGTGGCTGCCATTGAATTGAAGGGCGTAGGCAAACGCTTCGCCCAGACCGACGTCATCCAGGACGTCTCCCTCTCCATCGCCGACGGTGAGTTCTGCGTCCTCGTCGGCCCCAGCGGCTCGGGCAAGTCAACGCTGCTGCGCATGATCGCGGGGTTGGAGGAAGCGACCGGCGGCCAGCTCTTCATCGGCAACCGCGACGTGACCCGCGAACCGCCAAAGGCGCGCGACATCGCCATGGTCTTTCAGAGCTACGCGCTGTACCCGCAGATGACGGTGCGCGAAAACATGGGCTTCGGCCTCAAGCTGATGAAGCGCCCGGCGGAAGAGAGCCGTCGCCGCGTCGACGAGATCGCCCGCATGCTGAGCCTGGAGGCGCTGATGGAGCGCAAGCCCGCCGCCCTGTCCGGCGGCCAGCGCCAGCGCGTGGCCATGGGCCGGGCCATGGTGCGCGAACCTGCGGCCTTTTTGTTCGACGAGCCGCTGTCCAACCTCGACGCCGCCTTGCGCAGCGCCGTGCGCCAGGAGATCCGATCCCTGCACGCCCGCCTGCGCACGACATCCGTCTACGTGACCCACGACCAGGTCGAGGCCATGACCATGGGCGACAAGATCGTCGTGCTGCGCGACGGCCGCATCGAGCAGAGCGGCAGCCCGGCTGAGCTCTACGACCGACCGGCGAATCGCTTCGTGGCCGGCTTCATCGGCTCACCGGCGATGAACTTCTGCGCCCTGCCTGCCGGTTTCGCAACTTCGCTGGACGCGACGCGGCTGCAGCTCGGCGTGAGGCCCGAACATCTGCAACTCGGCCGCACTGTCGACGCAGCGGCAGTCTTTGAAGGCACCGTCGAAGCGGTGGAGTTCATGGGCGCCCAGTCCCAGCTCAGCCTGCAGACGGCGACCGGACCGCTCGTCATCAACGTCGGCGACCGCCCGGGCCTGAACGCCGGCGACCGCATCAGCGTGTCGGCCCCGCGCGAACGCCTGCATTTCTTCGACACGCAAAGCGGCCTGCGCCAGGAGGCCGCATGAAGCGCCGCGCCCTGCTGCTCGCGGCTCTGGCCAGCCGGGTGCATGCGGCTTCGCAAGAGACGCCCCCGCTGACGCTGGACCGCGGCGCCCTCGACGAAGCGCGCCGCCGCCTCGCCGCCGGTGATCCGCAACTCACCGCCGCCCACGCCGCCCTGCTCTCGCGCGCCACCAATGCACTGAAGACACCACTGCGCAGCGTCACCGACAAGAAGCTGCTGCCACCCTCGGGCGCGCGCAACGACTACATGAGCATGGGTCCCTACTGGTGGCCCAACCCGGACACGCCGAACGGCCTGCCCTATGTGCGCCGCGACGGGCAGCGCAACCCGCAGGTGGCTGGCGAGGCCCTGGACTCCGATCGCATGCAGGCGTTCTGCCGCGATGTCTTCGAGCTGACCCTGGCGCATCACTTCGGTGCGCCCGACAGCCATGCCGACAAGGCCGTCGCCGCGATTCGCCACTGGTTCCTCGCGCCCGAGACGCGCATGACCCCGCATCTGCGCTACGGCCAGGGCATCCCCGGCATCGTCGAAGGCCGCGCCGAAGGGCTGATCGACACGCGCAATCTGTGGATGGTCATCGACGCGGCCCTGCTGCTGAATGCCCGCGGCGCGCTGCCCGATGCCGACCTCGCCGCGCTGCGCCAATGGTTTGCCGAGTTCACGCAATGGATGCAGAGCAGCCCCATCGCCCATGACGAAGACAAGGCCGACAACAACCACGGCATGTTCTTCGACGCGCAGCTGGTCAACTATCTGCTCTTCATCGGCGAGAAAGACCAGGCCAAGGCCAAGTTGTCCAGCGTCGTCGCGCGGCGCATCAGGCCGCAGATCGAGGCCGACGGCCGCATGCCGCGCGAGCTGGCGCGCACCCGGCCCTTCCACTACTGCGCCTTCAATCTCGAGGCGGCGACGCGCCTCGCGCAATACGACATCGCGCTGTGGCGCGAACCGCGCCTGCTGCAGGCCATCGCCTATCTGCAGGCGGCGGCGCTGTCGCCCACGAGCTGGAAGAACGCAACTTCCACCGAACCCGCACCGGAGCCCGACAAGCTGCTGTCCGTGTTGTTGATGACGCGTCGTGCGACGCGGTCCGAGCAGCCGCTGCTGCAACCGCTGTCGGCCTCACGGCCCGCAGATCTCGACTGGTTGCTGTGGCCAGCGACGCCAACGAAGACCTGACGGATCAGTCCTGCGACATCCAGGTGCAGGCGCCGTTGGACGCCTGCTTGTTGCTCTGCATGCCGACGGGCATGGCCTTGCTGAGCCGGGCGGCCAACTGTTCGATGTAGCGCTTGTCCGGGTGCCAGGGCCCGGAGCAGAAACTGTCGCTTTGGAGGGTGACTCGGCGGGTATAGATGACCCGCCACAAAACCAGGTTGTCCACGTCGATGACTTCGCTAACGTCCTGGCGAAATGGTAGGAACCGCACCCTGGGTCGTCACCCCCCTTCGTCAACAGACAGGCCGCGAATGCCGCCTAGTTCACGCATTCAGGCGGCGTGGACCGCCTGGGAATATTGACAAATCCGCCGATGTAGGCAACTCACCTACAGAGGGTGTCAAGAACTCCCGGCTTGCCTGTCCGGCATATTTCAGCGCTGCGATTGCGCCCGCATGGGCTGGGCCGACCACAGGGGCTGCCGGGCCAGTTCCGCCGCGGTGAGTTCATCGGCAGTCACGGCGTATTCATTGCTGCTGCGTTCCACGAAATAGGCCGAGCGGTAGCGCTGCAGCAGGCCTCCGAGTGCCTTGCGGGCCTGGTTCGAAGGGCCGTTGAAGGTGAGGGTCAGCGTGGTCATGAAGTGCTTCCGTAGTGGGCCGATAGCCTCGGCGCCGGTGCTCTTCCAACGTCTGCGCGGCGGCGCGGTTGACGGGTCGGATTGATACAAGTTGCTACCCTGTGCGCCCGACACCCGATGTGTCCGACGTACCCCGCAAGCTTCTCGCCGGATTCCACAACGTCCGGCTGTCGAAGTGCCTGCCGCGCCGTGTTGTTGAGCCATCGCTACGACCAGCACGCGCCGTGAAGCGGAGCGCCAGGCCGACCTCTAAGACGTCCGCAATGACCCGCTTGCGGATGCTCGCGGGCCGCCCTCAACCCGTGTGACTTCTCACTCAATCGCTCAAGCACGCGAACCCGCCTCTCATCCGCGTTGCCGGCCAGCCATACACATGAAAGGAAGGTGAAGCAGTCATGTTCGACGACTGATGGCCGCATGAGGTCGTGAACCACGCCAGCGAGCCGCGCGTCGTGCTGATCATCGACGTACCTCGGCCGCTTCCCCTGCTGCCCCGCCTGGTCAACAACTTCGTCCTGTAAGGTCTGGCCGACGCGATACAGCGGCGATCTTCTCTAGCGGCCAGACGAGGGGGTGAAGCGGCAGGAGATCATCTGTATTGATGATTGCCTCCAGGATCCGTGTTCGTACATTGACCGCGCCCACATCCGTGGGCGTTTTCAAAGTCGAACAGGCTCAGGGAGACCAACATGTCGAGACTACTCATCGCCCTGGCGGCCAGCACAGCTCTCAGCGGTTGCGCGACCGTCGGTCTCGAGGCGGGGAGCCCAGACCCGGGTTCGTGCACTGCAGTGAAGGACGTGGCTGTCGATCAAAGGACCTTCGCGGCCTTCGCTGCGCCAGGCGCCACCAGCCGCCATCTCAACGGCGCGTCGACCCCGTTCGTGTCTCCCGCACCATCCGTTGATGCCTTCCGCGACCACAGGCTGGTGACCCAGCGCTCGTTGGCGAGTGGCAATGCCGATGCGGTGTTCGATCTGCTCATCAGTTGGGTCCCTGACAGCGATGATCTGCGCCGTCGCAGCAGAAGCTCGACAGATGCGGCCAGCGCAGCTCGGGATCTCCACGCGCTACTCAACGAAATCTCTCCGTCGGTGGTCGCGAGCGAGCGTCTACGTCTCGCGCTTTCGACTTCAGGTGGCAGCTCGAACGCAGACCTGCTCACCATCTCCACAAAAGATGACGTCAACCAGAAGTTGTCCCGCATCCTGCAGGCCGGCGGAGACGACACCCTCCTGCTCTACGCCAGCGCCGATCTCGCGATGCGACTGGCCAACGCAGCTGACATGGAGGCCAGAAGCCTGACGCTGGACACCGCGCGAATGTCGGAACTCCAGGAGAGCGCCGCCAACTATCAAGCCGCGAGATTCCTGCGGACCTACTTCAAGGCGTACTTCAGGGGCGGGAAGATCTTCCAGAGCGAGCTCAAAATTGAGGACTTCACGTCGAAGGCGATCGAGGCCATCAAGGCAAAGGTGAAGCTCCAGCCGAAAGACGAGAAAGACCTGAACGACAAGCTGAAGGAAGTCCTCTCCGGTGTCTGCAAGACCAACGGAGATGCAGGCTGCTTCCTCACCAGCTTGGGTAAGGAAAAGCTCATCACGCGCAGCGGAGAGTCCCTCCAGTTCAAAGGCATTTCCCTGTCCGTCGGCTACGACACCAAAGTGCAAGCGACCTGGGACTACCCGAAGACTGCCGAGTTCGCGCCACAGCTGGTTCGAGTTCTGATCGAGGCACTGTTCGATTCGATGAAGGGAAGGCCAAATGCCGTCGCAGCATCGACTGCTTGCTCAACGACTCCGCCCCTCTTCGACAAGGGCGAATGCGTGTCCGCCGACCAGACCGATCTTGCCAAGGCGATCGCATCGGTCGATGAGAAGGCGTCACGCGCGGACAGCTTGGCCAGCGTGGCCACGGGCCAGATCATCCGGGGCATCTCCGTGATCGCGCTGAACAATGAAGCGCTCGCCAAGAGCGCCGAGAACTTGGCCGGTGTTGTGGCGCGCAAAGTCGTCGAGCGCGCGGCCTGGCAGCAGTCTGAAGGGGGCAAGTGCCCCACTTCGGCACCGGCCGTGACTCTCAAGGTCGCGAAGAAGTAGCCTTGGTGCTCAACACAACAGCGCGCGCCTGACGCGCCAGGGATGATCATGGGAACAGCCAGACAGCGACGTGCAAATGTGGCGGCGATGCTCGCCAAACGGGTTCCTCTCGTCTCAGCGACGGGCTGGGCGTTCGCCAAGAGCATGCCGCTGGGCACCACCACCTGGCGCGCGGCCGATTCGCTGCTGAAACTGCGGACGCAGGTCAATGCGCAATGGCCCAACCGCTCCAAGGCCAGCGACGGGACCGTCGGTGATTCTGCACACCAGACGAGAGACTCCGATCACAACCCGTGGGTCAAGGACGGTGCGATGGGCGTGGTCACCGCCATCGACATCACGCACGATCCAGCCAATGGCTGCGATGCCGAGGCTGTGGTTGCAGCGCTCCTCGCGTCACGCGACAACAGGATCAAATACATCATCTGGAACCGACGGATCATGAGCTCCTCGGTGTCGCCGTGGACCTGGAGGCCGTACACCGGCGCCAATCCGCACAACAAGCACTTTCATCTGTCCGTGCTGCCCACGAAGTCGCTCTACGACGGCACCCAGGACTGGCGCATCACCGCCGCCTGATCGGCCCGTCGCGTTGGCCCGGCTAGGTGCCGAAGCGCGATCTGAGGTCTGCAGGCGTCACGGGGATCTGCTGAAGGAAGGCGCGCCGCATGTGCTGCTCGTCGCCGAACCCGCAGCGACTTGCGATCGGCTCGGGCGCGACATTGCTCTTCTCAACCGCGTCCCATGCGCCTAGTACTTCGGCAACTCGCTCGATGTCAGCGAGTCCACCAATCGCTCGGCATCGACGTTCTCGTCATCGTTCCGATTGGCCGCATCGAAGAGGCGCGAGAACAGTGCCGTGCGCTGGCACCTTCTATTTTCGTCTTCGAAATGCTGCGCTTGGGAGTTTCTCAGAGGAGCGCGCCACGAAAAGCCCGTCGGGACTGGCTCGGCTAAGTGGTTGATTTTTCTAGACCAGTGCTGAGTTGAAAAGTCCGTCGGAAGCCCTGGAATCTGCGCTGGTGCGAGAGCCCCGTTAAATGAAGTCCGTCGACGCAGTTGCGTCCGCAGGTACACCAGCAACAGCCTTCAAGGGATGCCGTAGTGCGAGGCGTATGGCGGCCTGCTCTGCAGCATCAGCTGCCTTCGATCTCAGGCCGCCAATTGCATCCCTGCGGCAAGCGCGGTCACTCAGCAGGCGACACGTCCCAGCGATTGGCGGATCGGAAGTACTCACCGGGCTTTGCGAGCTCGATCCGGTGCCGCGGTTCGAACGTCTCATCGAGAATGCGAAGCGCCGTGAGGTTCTCATTCGTGAACGTCTCAATGCCTGGCTGCCCGCTCGCCCCGCCGCTGCGGTCGTGAACGCAGAAGTACTCGCTGGCGACACCGTCTTGGCGACGCTTGTACGCGAGGGCGTATGGCTCCACAACGCGGGTGTAGCCCTTGTATGTGACTTCTAGGAGCCGCTGGAGGCGGCCCGTCTCCATGACGAGGCTGCGCCGCTTGGCGGTGAAATAGTCGAGTGCCGCCTGCGCCGCAAATGCCGGTGAACGGCGCGGATCGACGCCCAGAACTGTTGGGACTGCCGCTCTACCTAGCGCAGAGCATTTCCTTCAGGCGTGCCGCACGCTTCCCTTAGATGCACGCTTGCCCCTCAGCATCACCTGGTCTGCCTGCTGCACGAGTTCATAGGCAGTAGCAGGTGTTCTCGGTGTCGAAAGGGAGACGCCCACCGTCGCTCCTACTGATACGAGGCGACCCGATGCGAGCTGCACAGGCTGCTCGACAGCGAGTACAAGACGTTCGAAGACGGCGTGCCAGTCCTGATCTTCCAATGACGTCAGCAGTACAACGAACTCGTCGCCACCGATCCTGGCGACGGTATCCGCCGCGCGCACGCCGCTAACCAGCCTTTGCGCCACCAGCAGAAGCAGTTGGTCTCCCGCTTCGTGGCCGTGGTCATCATTGACTGCCTTGAAGCCATCAAGATCGAAATACCCGATCGCGATCCCCCGATGCTCGCGTAGGGCGATAGCCAATGCCTGCTCAATGCGGTCATAAAGCAGCACACGATTTGCCAACTGGGTTAAAGGGTCGTGGAGCGCGGCGTGGGTGAGCTTGTCATGCGCCTCCTTCATGACGGTGATGTCCACGGCCATCACAAAAATCTCGGTGGAGCTCAGCCTCGCAGCACCGAAATCGACCCAGACTGGCTCTCCGCTCTTGCGTCGCATGCGGACTTGCGCACGGTACTGCGAATGCAATGCGAGGGCGGGATAGAGTTCGCGGCCCAGGGCCTCAAAAGACTCATCGTCCAGATACAGGACTCGCATGGGGGCGCCGTCAAGCTCGCCCGGTCCGTAGCCAAAGATGCGCTCGACAGCCCTGTTGTGCCAGGTAATCACTCGACCGTCGATCTTCACGATCCCCGCGAGGTCGGTATCGAGCATCGCCGACTGCTCCCGCAGAAGACGCCGTATCTCCGTGACGTCGCGACCGGAGGCGAAGACCAACGTCTCGCCCCCGATATCGGTGACGCTCATGTGCAATTCAACGTCGATGATCGCCCCATCGTCTCGACGATGCTGGACGTCGACCCGCTGCCGCTCGCCTACCTTGATCTTCGCAAGCCAAGTGGCGATAGCGGCCTCGTCCTGCTTGGCATCCCAACTGGAAATGTGACGGCCCACCAATCCTTCGCGATTGGACTTGAGCATCTCCGCAAAGGAGTCGCTCATCTCCACCAAGCGCCCCTGGCGGTCGACGATATGGATTCCATCGGCCGCGATGCGAAGGAGGGCACGTATCCTCTGGTTTTGCTGCGCCAGAGCGCGCATCGCCCGGTCTGTTTTTGAATCGGCCCGCAGCATCGCCCAGCTTCCGAAGACGCAGATCAGCCAGACAAGCAGAGCCAGGGAGCTCACCGTCCACGCCTGAGTTCTCCAAGACTGCAGAAACCGCCCTTCGTTGACTCCCGCGAACACCATGAAGGGCCAGCCATCCAGCGCCCTGAACGTCGTCATGCGAATCTCGCCGTCAAGAGGTGCCTTCGACTTCAAGGTTCCCTGGCTTGCATCGCGGATCAAGAGCGGCAGAAGCTCCGGTGATACCTGTTTGTCACCTGGCGCGCCTTGCGCTGAACTGCCGGGCGACAACCTCGCGATGAGGCTCAGGTCCTTGTGCCGCAACGAGACCGCGTCGAGGGGCTCAAGGTCGTAGCGCTGAAAGATCCTGTGGAAGTGATTGACGTCGACGCTGACATAGAGGGATCCCGCGAACCGACCGGCGACTCGAACCGGGCGGACCAGCGCGATGACCCAGTGGCCTGAAATGCGTGACTTCAGCGGCCCGGCGACGATCGTCTGCTCCTCGAGCAAACGCGCCTTCTGGAAGTAGTCTCGATCAGCAATCTGAACTGGCGGGCCACCGGGCAACGAAGAGCCCCACCGCACGTTGCCGTTGGCATCGGCGAGGCGAAAAGCTTCGGTGTCGGCGAGCAGGTGCAAACGCTCTTGCAGGACATCGTTCAGCACTTGATCCACCGGTGCGCCGGCCGTGAGCAACCGTTCGATCTCACTGGCCGTTGCTCGAATCACACCATCGACGCGCCCCAGCTCGGCCTCGACATTCAGCTTGGCGACAGAAGCAAGCCCGGACGAAACGTCTCGCGCCTGCCCTTCAAACGAGCTGCGTGATGCACTCGAAACCCGCCACGTCAGCGTGATCAGCAAAAGTGCGATCACCAGGTTGGAGACAACAAGTCCAACCGACAGGCGTCGGTGTCGTCTCTCGCTGCGGTCTACATAGACCTGAGGATCTGTCAGCAGCATGACCGGAAGGTTCTCTAAGCGATTTGCGTGTTGACTCGCGCGGTCGAACCAACGACCGAGCCAGATGACTCAAATGCCGCAGCGAACAGCCAGATTCAATCTGGTCAGTTGCTTCCGATCAGGTGTCCTGTAGCGCTGCCCCCGCCCTGTGCGGAGAGCATAGTCGCGACCGGCTTCAGCCCGCAACTTCGGCTCAAGCGTGCAAAGATGGCCAGGCTTTTCGCTCGCCGGTAGGCAGCAGCGCATACAGTCGCCGACGCCCCCCCGTTGCGTCCATCGCATGCCCAATCTCCTGCCGCTTCGAATCTCGTCGGATCGCCGTGCACGATGGCTGGCCGCGGCGGTGTCGGCCCTTTGCGCCGTCGCATTGCGGGCGTCCCTGCAGCCAGCACTGGGCGACGAACTCCCCTTCGTCATCGCCGCGCCGGTGACGCTGTTTTGCGCGCTGATGTGGGGGGCGGGCCCCGGAGCGGCGGCCACGTTGATATGTGTCATTGGCGCGCTCATGCCAGGCCTTCCACCGGACGTTCTGAACACTGACGGTCTCGTCAAAGCCTTCGCGTTCTCGTTGGGCATGACATTGGCGTGCATCCTCATTGCAAGGGTCGAAGGCATGCGGCGCCAAACCGAGGCTGCGGCGCCTGGTGGCGACACACCCCTAGCGCGCTGGCTCAGCGCGGCCTTGATAGGCGCCGTGCTGATCCCCGCGACGGCCTTCGTCATCGTGGGCTGGTGGACCTATGAACGGGCGGCTCATGCATCACGTGAGACCGCAATAAGGCGCGCCGACCTGGTCCACGACCATGCGCGCCGCACGTTCGGCGTCGCGGAGATGCTGACCACCGAAGCTGAAACGCTGACCGCGGCGGATGATGATTCGATCCGCTCACGAGAAATCGACGTCCGGCAGCGCCTGAGCTACATGCTGTTAGGTGTGCCGTCCGTGGTGAACCTCAATGTCTGGAACGCTCAGGCAGTGCCGCTGGTCAGGAGCGATCGGGCCATTGATCCCAAGGCCACCGTCGTTGATCGCGACTACTTCCGTCGCCAGGCGGAGACGGACCGCGGATTTGATGTCGGTGAGGTGCTCAAGGGCCGCCAGACCGGACGAGAACTGTTCAACCTGACCCACCGCCGGCCATCATCAGACGGCACATTCCGCGGCATCGTTGCTGTGTCCCTGAACCCGGAGTACTTCCGTGAGTACTACCGCGCCATCGTGGCGCAGAACACGGAGGTGGAATCCATCACCCTGGTCCGGACCGATGGGATGGTGCTGGCCCGCTGGCCGTTGTTTCCGGCGGGTACGACAAGCCTGCCGGCGGGTGCGCCTTCACTAGCCGCCGTCCAGCGGGGAGAGTCAGCAGGCGTCGTTTATGGGCGGATGAACGACACCGGTGAACGCCGCATAGGCGCCTTCCGCCGCCTTGACGGCTTGCCCGTCTACGTCGTCGTGGGCTTCAGCCAATCGGCCATGATGGCCGGGTGGGTGCGCACCATGGGGATCGTGGGAGCGATGGCTCTGCCTGTCACTCTGATGCTGATCGCGATCACCTCGATTGCGCGCCGACGCGTCCTTTCTGAACGGCGCGCCCAGCTGGAACTGGACGAACAAACTCGTTTGCGTGCTGCTACCGAGAAGAATGCGCTTGAAGCGCATCGGCGCGAAACGCTTGCCGCCCTCACCGCAGGTGTTGCGCATGACTTCAACAACCTGCTGGCGATCATCAGCAACAGCCTGCACATCCAGAACGTGCGCCACCCGACCCAGGCAGCGGAGCCGCAGAACGCCGCAATGCGGCGTGCTATCCAGAACGGCACACGACTGACCCGACAGTTGCTTTCACTGACGAGAAGGCAGGCCCTTCGGCCAGAGGTCATCGACCTTCAGGCTTGGCTTCCGGAACTCGAAGAGCTGCTGCATACGACGCTTGGATCTCGAGTCCAACTGCACATCAACGTGTCACCCCAGACACCGCCGGTGCTCATCGATTCCGCTGAGCTCGAGCTCGCGCTGGTCAACTTGGCGGTGAATTCCAAGCATGCGCTGAAGGACGGCGGCTCGTTCACGGTGACTGCCGACGTCACCGAGGTGGAGGGCGTCCGACAGGTGCTGATTTGCGCAAGGGACAACGGTGCCGGCATCCCCGCGGAAATTCTTGCCCGGGTAACAGAGCCGTTCTTCACGACCAAGGGGCCAGGCTCGGGGTCTGGGCTCGGCCTCAACCAGGTGCGAGGCGCGGTCGACGCCGCGGGTGGGAATCTGCGCATCGAGAGCGAGGTAGGCCGCGGAACGACCGTCATGCTCTTCTTCCCGGCGGTTGACCAGGGTCGGGCGGGCGCTGACGCTGAAGGACTCAACGCAGCCGCGCCGCATGAATCTTTCGAAGGTCACCTGCTTCTGGCCGAAGACAACGATGACGTTGCAGAGGCTATGGAAGCGTTGATAGGAAGTCTGGGACTGAAGGTAACGCGTGCGGCGAACGCGGCCGATGCCCAACGAATTCTCAACACGCCCCAACTTGGCCAAGACATTGGCTTTGTGCTCACCGACGTGGTTATGCCGGGCGCGATAGACGGCATTCAGCTGGCGCTGCAACTGCGCAAGGAGCGCCCTGGCCTGCCCGTTACCGTGATCACGGGCTACTCTGAAAATACCCGGCCCGCGCTCGACGCAGGACTGGACGTTTTGCAAAAGCCCGTGGCGCTTGATGAACTCCTAACGCGCTTGCGCGCAGCCTTCCGTGCGTCCTAAGGCGGGCTACAAGGCACGCGCCCGGACATATCGTCGTGCCTCCTGAACCGCCAGCACCGAGCTGAAAGGTTTCGCCGAACTCGCGCCGCCGCGCCTTGCGGTTTCATGGTTGAGACGGGCTGGACCCGACGCGCTCGCGCCGGGTCCTTTGTCACCTCGAAGCCAGCCTGCCCGGCTGCAACTACGTGGCCAGCTTGCACAGCTGAAACCCGGCGACAACTCACTCTATGCCGCGTCCAACTGCTTCATCAGTGAGCCAGGGCGCGCGGCGCTGTAGGACGCCATCCCTCTACTGGAATGCCGCGCGGGCGCATCAACGGACTGCACGGTGGTGCCGATTGCCCAACAGTCTCCTGTTCATTCAACGCGGAGAGCCTGATGCCCCCGCTTCGCAGTGATCGTGACGCAGCACTGCCTACGCGTCGGTGCGATTGCGCACGCAGGCATCGCATGAAGGGGTTTTCACCGTTGGGCAGCGTTTGCGCCCAGAATGGGCTCTCAATTCGTTGGGCAAGGATGCGCCGATGCAAGCCGCTGAGCACTTGGCACTGAGCGCATACCTGAAGCGGCGGCGTGGCGCCGTGCTGCAGGCGTGGCGCATCGCCGTGACGTCCGATCCGACGCTCACCACGGGTACAGCACTGCCCCGCGCGCAGTTGCATGACCATATTCCCGCGCTGTTGGTCGACTTTGAGCGCCGGCTCGCCGGCGGCGGCATTGCCGATCAGAAGCGCCAACAAGGGGATGCGGCGGCCCATGGGCTGCACCGATGGCAGCAGGGCTTCGACCTGGCCGAGGTGACCAGGGAACTCGGACGGTTGAACGAATGTGTCGTGGTGGAGCTGGAGGAATACGCGGTCGCAACGCCCGACATCAGCCCATCGGCCATGGCCGAGGCACGCAGGATCTGGGCGCAGCAGTGCAGCGACGCCGTCGGCGCCAGCGTGTCGCAGTATTTCCAGCTGCAGCAGATCGAGGCGACCAGCCATATCCGTGACCTCGAGCAGGCCCTGCAATCCCTGCGCGAGCTGGAAAGGGAGCGCGCGCGGCTGTGGCAGCAGGCGGCGCATGACCTGCGCGGCAACCTCGGTGTCGTGGCCACGGCGACGGCAGGGCTGGCTTCGCCGAAGGCTTCCGAGCCCATGCGCAACGGCTTCCTGCGCCTGCTGGATCGCAACGTCGGCTCGCTGAGCCATCTGCTGAATGACGTGACGAGCCTTGCGCGTCTGCAAGGCGGACTGGAGCATCTCCAACTGGAGGTCATCGATGTCGTCAAGCTGCTCGGCGTGCTGTGCGAGGACCTGCAGCCCCATGCGCAGGAACGCGGCCTCTACCTTCGCTTCGAGGGGCCAGCCACCCTGCCCGTCGAGGGCGACGCCGTGAAGACGCGGCGCATCGCGCAGAACCTGGTCATCAATGCGATCAAGTACACCCCCACCGGGGGCGTCACGGTCAGGTGCGGCGACGGTGCTTCCAGCGACCTGGAGCGCTGGCTCTTCGAGGTGAGGGATACCGGCCCGGGCTTCCACGCCGGTCCGGGTTCGCAGCTGGCGGGTGCGATCGAAGAGGCCACTGAACAGGCACGACAGGTGGCGAGCGACCACGCCACGGGTGCGGTGACGCATGTGAACGTGGACCTCACCGAAACCTATCCGTCTTCCGAGGATCCGCGGCCGGTGAGCCAGCAGGTGGGCGAAGGCATCGGGCTGTCCATCGTCAAGCGCCTGTGCGACCTGTTGAACGCCACCACCGAGCTCGAATCGGAGATCGGAGTCGGGACGGTGTTTCGCATCCTGCTGCCGCGCAGCTACGGTGACGTGACCACAGCCGCGGCGGGTGGTCGGCGCTGAAGCCATCCGGCGCCCTTATTCGGCGCCCACCATCTCGGCCAGCCGATCGTCCTTGCCCGCTGCCCTCTCTTCACCGAGCGCCTGAACGTCAAGGCCGCTCTTCCTGACCTTGGGGAACGTCTCGTCTTCCTCTTCCTTGACGTGATGTTCGATGTATTCGCCCAGCACCGTGACCTTGGCGTCATACAACGGGTCACCGGGCGCCGACTGGATGATCTGCTTGATCAAGTCCTTGGCGCTGGAATGTTCCACGTCTGCCTCGTCGGCGAGATGGGAACGCCGCCTGCATGCATCAGCGAAGCCAGCGAATCCATCAGATTCTGTGCCAGCAGGTGGTCACGACGCGCTGGCGTCAGTGTCAGTAGAGAGCGCCATTTCGCAGTGATGCGGGACTTCCAAACCTGCCGCCTTGTCTTCAACCGCTGTCGTGCGTATCCACGGCGCCCACGATGTGACGGTGCCGAAGATCGTGGCGAACGCGACGTCGGCAGCATCCCGGCCTGTGCCGAAGCGGACGAAGCCCATCGGGATCGCGGTGCCCGAGGGATCAAAGATGTACCAACGGCCACCGAGGTAAACCTCAGCATAGGCATGGAAGTCTGGCGGCCCGAGCGCCGGGTCCGCGCCATAGTCGGTGCCCGTCGCGAACCGAGCGGGGATGTTGAGCGCCCGGCAAAGGGCGACCATCAGGTGGGTGAAATCGCGGCAGACGCCGGTGCGCTCGATCAAGGTGTCGACCGCCGACGTCGTCGAGGTCGACGTGTTCGAAGTGAACGACACCCGGCTTTGAATCCACTTCGCGATGGCCTGCACACGCCCATAGCCCGCGGGCATGTCGCCGAACTCCGCCGTCGCCAGCTTGATCAGTCGATCGGACTGGCAGTACCTGCTCGGATAGATGTACTGCAGCACGTCGAGAGGCAACAGGTGGACAGGGACTTCGCGCAGCTCCGCGGGCTGATCGCGGCGATGCATCAGCTCCACGGTCGCCTCATAGCGGATCTCGAGCTCACCGGCCGCAGCCTGAAGTCGCAGATGCCGATTGCCGGTGCCAGGGTCGGTCTGGATGTGCCACTCGAGGTCCTGGCTGATCTGCAGGTTCTCGGCGGACACCCTTTGGCAAGGGGTGTATGCCGGGTGGATGTTGAAGATGAAGTCCGCGCCCGGCGCGCTGACGTCGTACTTGAGCTGTACCTGGAGGTCGATGCGGATCATGCCGAGATTCTTTCAAGGGAAGCGCGCTGGCCTGCCGAGCCGCCGTCAGGCGATGCGGCACGGGGCGTGAAGTTCATTGGCACCTCGCCCTTCACGCCAGCATCGATCACCTGGTGGATGAAGGCGAGCTTGTCCAGCACAGCATCGGGCATCACGAAGGGGTAGCTGTCCCGCCCGCCCAGACTTCGGGACATGGCGTTGATGAACTGAGAAATGGGCAGCCATGTCTTCACGACTCGGGTCGGCACGTCGGGTTCATCGCTGGCGATCGGCCGAGCCTGAACGGAGGCCTTGCCCGGGACGGCCTGGTCAAGCCGCAACCCCCACGACGCCGCGGTTTCCAATCCATCCTGCAGATGCATGTAGTGGGCCCAGCACTCTGCCCAATCCTCCCAAGGATGGGCGCTGGCGTAGGCGCTGACAAACTGCGTTTGCCAATGGGCGACCGGGCGCGCGTAGTGCTGCTTCAACGCCTTTTCATAGTCTGCTCGTTCGTCACCGAACAGCGCTCGAAATCTGTCTGACCAGGCGGTGTCACGCACCAACCGGTCCCAGTAGTAGTGACCGATCTCATGGCGCAAATGCCCCAGCAATGTGCGGTATGGCTCGTGCAGCTGTATTCGCACTTCTTCCCGGCGCGCATCGTCCGCTTCGGCGATGTTGAGGGTGATGATCCCATCGCCGTGCCCGGTCAGCACCTTCTTCCCGGGATCTGTCTGCTCCAGAAAGTCGAATGCAATGCCATGCTTCGCATCTTCGTCCTTGCCTGGGAACGGCAGGCCCCACGAAACCAGGCTGTACGCCATCAGCCGCTTGGCGGCTTCGATGCGGCACCAATAGGCGCTGTTCTGTGACTTGGTGAGCACCGGATGCACACGGGTGGTGCGGCAGGCCAGGCACAGCCCGCCGACCGCGGCATCCACCATCCAGTTGCAGCCCACCGGGCCTTCATGATTTGCACAGCGTTGAAAGCTGATGCCCTGCTGCCCGGAGAGTCGCGTCAAACCTTGCTCGGCACCTGGTTCGAAAGAACCCATCGCCAGTTCCGCCGGGATGAAACCCAACTCGGCATCGCATGCGTCGCAGGAGACGTTCTCGAAGAACACACGCGTCGCGCAGCGTTCGCAGCTGAAGGTTTTCATCGGCTTCCTGATTGGGCGGAACCTGCGCCTGTCACATCATCCACGGGTACCAGGACATTGCAGCTCCCTGGCGAACGCTGGGGCCGCCGTGTTCGCAGCACTGAGCCGTAGGCTCATGGACGGGTTCTTCTTGAGCCAGGGATGCTCATGACGTCTCCAGGCAAGCTCATCAATGCCTGTCCGCGTCTTCGCCGAGCAGCTCGGCCTTGCGGGCCGCCATGTCCTCGCCCAGCGCGTCGAGATCCAGGTCGGACTTGCGCACCTTGGGGAACATCTCGCCTTCCTCTTCCTTGACGTGGTGATCGATGTACTCGCCCAGCACCTTCACCTTGGCGTCGTACAGCGGATCGCCTGGCGATCCATCCTCGATCTGCGCGATCAGCTCCTTGCAGCTGGTGTGTTCCACGTCGGCCTCGTCCACCAGGTCTTCGTTCTCACCCAGCACGCTGCGCGCGGCCGGATAGAACAGTTCTTCCTCGACCGTGGCGTGAGCCGTCAGCATGGTGCAGATCAGCACGGCGATGGTCTGCTTGTCCTCGGCCTGCGCCTCAGACTTGACGAGCTGGTCGTAGTCCTTGAACAGCGCCTTCACCTCCTTGTGGTCGGCGATGAGGAGCTGGATGGCGTCGGGGGTAGCGGGGGCCTTCGACCGGGCCTCGGTCTTGCGGGCGGCGGGCTTGGGGGCGGAAGCGTGCTTGGACGCCTTGGCTGAGGTCTTTGTTGCATTAGGCATGGGGATTCCTGCTGGCTGGTGGGGAAGAGAAGTGGTGGATGTGCGCTGGGAAGAAGTCCATGCGCGAAGCTGTCGTCGGCGTTGGAGTGGGGCTGTGCATCAGTTGTCGGACAGAGCGGCCCTCGAGAGGAATACCGTTCAGCGCCGCCGAGCCAGAGGCCCGAGGCAGAGCTTTTCCAGGTTGTCGAGGGACCGCTCCAGCTGAGCGGATGCGAGCAGGGACTTCGGCATGAAGCCCGCTGCCACGGCGCCGGCGTACTGGGACCGCATCGCTTCAAACGGCGCGACCAGACAAGACTGCGTAGCGTTCAGCGCCAGCGAGGCGCACCCAAGAAAGTGGGCGCGGTCGGCGGACAGGCTGCTACGGCCGGTGGCCGTTGCATGGGCCGGTGCTTCGATGAACATGGTCGAGGACCTCCTTGGCCCTGCTCCGTCGGCCGGCCCATGCGTCGATCGGGTCGCTTCAGAAGTGATGACGGATGGTGCTTGCAACGAGGAGCGGCCGATGAAAGACGCTGCGTCGCAAAGGCGTAGGCGCTGGCGCCGACGTCGACGGGGTCCCGCGCGCAGGCGGGTACGCCTGGTCGAATGAAAAAAGGCGGCCATGGCCGCCTTTCTTGGGTGCACCTCGATCAGCGATAGACGTGCTGCCCCTTCGCCTCTGTCCAGTTGCGCTCGAAGTGCTCTGCGTCCTCGTCCGACTTGGCGCGCACGCCCATCAGGATGCCGCCCTTCTTGATGCCCTCTTCGTAGTGCTTGACGCGCTCCTCGGGCATGCTCCAGCCGACCAGGGCGCCGACCAGGCCGCCGCTGGCGGCGCCGGCACCTGCACCGGCGATGGCGGCCGCGAGCGGGCCCGCCACCACCAAGCCGAGGCCGGGGATAGCGATGCTGGTGCCGACAGCGGCGACCGCCGCGGCAATGGCGCCCAGCGTGCCGCCGATGGCACCGCCGATGCCGGCGCCCTCGGCCGCCTTGTTGCCAAGCTCCGTCTCGGTGCCGGCCGGCACGAAATGGCGCCCACGCGTCTCGTCGGACATGACGACGTCCACGTCATCGTTGCCGTAGCCGCGCTGGCGGGCGGAGTCGTAAGCGGCTTCGGCGCTGGCGCGGTCGGGGAAAAGGCCGGTCACAAGGCGGCGGTCATTGGTCGTGGTCATGGAATCTCCAGGATTGAAAAGAAGCGGGAATCAGTGGCGGTCGACGCGTGGTGCACGGTTCTCGTTGACCGAAGCGGTGGTCGACAAAGTCGTGCCGTCGTTGGCCCTCGTGTTCAGCGGTGCGTCCGCGGCGTCAGGCTTGGCCTGGCGAGCCTTGTCGGCCACCGTCGGGCCGGTGCGGACCACGGTCGCGACGTCGGAGCGCGGGACGGCCTTCTCGTTGGCAGCCCTCGCGGTATCGGGCGTCACGCCCACGGCGGTCGGCTGAGAGGCAGGACTTGCCGGCGAGGTTTGCGCGAAGGCAGTGACGCAGGCGGCGGCCAGCGCGAAACCCGCAATAAAGCGCGAGGTGATGTTCATGAAGAACCCTTGGTGGAGGAAAAGAGGGCACTGCAAGGTGACAGGCGCTCAGCCTGTGCCCTGCTGCCAGGAGGCTCTGCATGGTGCGCCGCGCCACTCGGCCAGGGCGTGGGGCCTCACGAAGTCCAGGCGTAGGACCGCGCGAGCATCTACGGCTCGCCGTTACACGCTTGAGTGTTCGGGTTTAAAGCTGCGATGCAAGCAAGCGGCTCCAGCGTTCAGCGAGCTTCTCCTTCCAGGGCCTGTTCTGCCACTCAGCGAAGGTGACGACCTTGGATCTGAGCAGGTCCGTCTCGAACACCTGGCGCTGCTGGTGCGCGAAGTCGGCGTCCAGGACGTTCAGCGTGGCCTCGTCATTGAGGCGGAATGAGCGGTTGTCGAAGTTGGTGGAGCCGACTGACGTCAGCAGCCCATCCACGATCAGCACCTTGCAGTGAAACATCGTGGGCTGGTACTCGGCGATCACCGCACCCGCCTGCAACAACGGCCCCCAGGTCGCGCGGGAAGCGCTGCGCACGGTGTCGCTGTCGATATGAGGGCCCGGCACGATGATCCTGACCTTGACGCCGCGGGCCATCGCTTCCAGCAGTGCCTGGTTGGTCAGCGCGTCGGGAACGAAATAGGCGGCCGACAGGTCGATGGAGGTCTCGGCCGACGTGATGGAGAACAGGTAGAGCAGCTGCATGCTCTCGCTACCGCCCGTCGGCGAACTGCTGAACATTTGTGCAGCCATGCCGCCGCGGGCCTGCAACACCGGGAAATAAGCCTCGCCATGCAGCACGCGGCCTGTGACCTTGATCCAGTTGTCCAGGAAGATGGCCTGCATCTGCGCCACCACAGGGCCGCTGACCTCGAAGTGGGTATCGCGCCAGTGCGAGGCATCTTGCGCGTGGCCGGTCCATTCGGGCGCAATGCCGACACCGCCGGTGAATCCGAGTTGGCCGTCAACGACCAGCAGCTTGCGGTGCGTGCGGTTGTTCATGCGGGCCAGGTGCGACCAGTGCGGCGGATGGAAGCGCTTGACCTCGACGCCGGCCTCCGTCATCTGCTGGATCAAGGCCTCGTCCATCTTGGCGCTGCCCAGCCAGTCCAGCAGCACATGGCATTTCACGCCGCGCCGGGCTGCATCGGACAGCGCGTTGGCAAACTCCAGCCCGATGTCGCCCGACCAGTAGATGTAGGTCTCGAAGGTGATGGACTTCTTGGCCTCGCGAATGGCTTTCAGCATGGGCGGAAAGATCTCGTCGCCATTGCGCCGCACCGCGACTACGTTGCCTTCGATGAACGGCGGTCCCAGCAAGGCGCCCAATTCGCGCGCGAACTGCGGATCGGCCAGGGCGTAGAGGCGTTGGACGTGCCGTTCGATCTTCTTCTCGCCGGTCATGAGGTTCACGACCAGCAGGCCGCTCAGCACGGCCAAAACGAACCCGAGGGCAATGAGGCTCAGCTTGCCAGCCCTATGTGACGACGCCATGCATGTCTCCCAAGCCCGCGCTCTTGGCGCGCGGACAGGTCAGTGAGGGCTGTGAACTGGGCCGCCGGATGCCGGATGCGGCAGGCCTGCACGAAGAACCGCATCATCTCAGCGCTGGCGTCGGGGCCGAGCGTATCCGTGCAAGAGCCCGACGCATCGCCACCCGACCAGGCGTGGCCCGCGCCATGCACCCGCCATTGCTCGATCACGACCCGGCCTTGTCCCCTTGCGATCGCGTGGGCGGCCCGAGCGACCGGCGGAGATCGCGCCACGTCCTTCTGGCGTCCAGCGAATCACCGTCCACCAGCGCAACCGCTGCACAGTCCACAGTTCCTCAGCCGATAAGACGACGAAGGACGATGGTCAGCTCAGTCGGCCTTTTCCGCGCCGCGCACATTCATCACCGCGAGACACACCTGAAGTGCCACAAGCGCATACGCATGCGCCTGCGCGCCCCAGGCAATCCAAAGTGCGTTGCTGGCCAGGAACAGCCAGAAGCCCACTCGCCGGCGTCTGGTGTTCTTGCAGCCGACGAGCCAGGTGGCCACCACCGTGACGACCATCGCCGGCCACTGCAACAGGTCCAGGCCGTCCATCGAGTTGCAACGCCAAAGTTGGACGGGGTTCCGCGCCGCCTAGCGACCTGCGCGACGCATGCACAGCGCCACGATGGCTGCGCCGGCCGTCACGACAAGGGCGTCTTCGATCAGCCCGCTGCGGGTCTGTCCCATGCTCTCCATGGCGCGCTTGCGGGCGGCCAGGGTGGCGTACGCCAGCGGCACAGCAGTGGCGACGGCTGCGGCCGCGCCCTCTCGCTCATTGCCTTTGGGCGCCAATGCTGCACCCGCGATACCTGCGCTCATCACACGCGCGAACAGCCCGAGGAAGACGGTCCGGTCGGGGGCGGTCTTCATCTTGTCGCCCAGGAGTTCGCCAGCACCCATGACGACGGCCCCGGCCTTGAACACGGGACGATCGAGCAGGAACAGCTCCCCGGGCGTACGTCGTCCCGCATAGCGAGCCAGCGCGATCGATGCCATCGGCGTCATGGAGCGAGCGCTGGCGATGGCGCCAATCAACACGGAGGGGATGAGGCTTCGCAGGTTCATTTCAGGTCTCACATTCTTGAAAGGGTGCCCTGTGCCGACTGAGGCCAGCGCACCATGCTGGGCAAGGCGCGGTCCCGCAGAGATCACAAAAGGGTGGCGCGCATCCGGTCCCTGGACATGGTCGGGCAGGCATGACGCTGGAGGTGTAGGAGCGGGCCGCACGGTCGCGCGGTTGTCCGACACGTTGCGCGTCGAGGCTCCACTACGGTGTCCGCCTGCATTCGGCTGGAGACCGTCATGTCGGACGACAGGATCAAGACCGGCGGCCAGGACCGCCAACGCATCAACGTCAACGAGAACTACGAGCTGCACGATTGGGCAGCCAAGTTCGGCGTCACGACGCAGCAGTTGAAGGATGCCGTCGCTCAGGTCGGCGACCGGGCGGCAGAAGTCGAGCAGTACCTGAAGGCCAAGCGGTGATGCTGTGCGGGTCGCCACCTGGAACGTCAACAACGTCGTTCGCAGGCTGGACCTGCTGCTGGGCTGGCTGGCGCGCAACCAGCCGGATGTCGTCGCACTTCAAGAGCTGAAGGCGCCCGCCGAAGCATTCCCGACTGAGTCCCTGCGCGCCGCCGGCTACGAGGCGCTGGTTGTAGGGCAGCCGACCTGGAACGGTGTGGCTCTGCTGGCCAGAGGCCAGGAGCTGGTGGAAGTTTCCCGTGTTCTACCCGGTGACCGTGCCGACAAGCAGGCCCGCTACCTCGAAGCGGCCATCGGCGGCGTTCTGTTCTGTTGCCTATATCTACCCAACGGCAATCCGCAACCAGGTCCCAAGTTCGACTACAAGCTGCGGTGGTTCGAACGACTGAAGAAGCGTGCCGCCGCCCTTTGGACTTCTGGTGCGCCGGTGATCCTGCTGGGCGACTGGAACGTGGTCCCGACCGATGCCGACATCTACAAGCCAGACACGTGGCGAGATGACGCGCTTCTTCAACCCGCAGCTCGCGAGGTCTTCGCTGAGGTGCTGGCGCAGGGATGGACGGATGCGATTCGGGCCATCCACCCCGGTCAAGTCCCCTTCACGTTCTGGGACTACCGTCGCCGCAGGTGGGAGCGGGATGCCGGTCTTCGTATTGACCACATTTTGCTGAGCCAACATTTCGACCTGATGGACGCCGGCGTCGACAAGGACGAGCGAGGCAAGGAGAGCCCCAGCGACCATGCTCCCGTGTGGGCAGAGGTGAAGCTCAAAGGCAAGGGCCGTGCTCGCAGCAAAGCGGGCTCCAAATAGGCCTGCCGCGTCTCGCAGGCACATGCCTTGCCCCGACACAGAGTCGCAGCAGCCATCAGGAGTTCCTATGGGCGAAAAAGGAATTGAGCCCCAGCCAGGCCGGCGTCCCGTTTATCCAGTCGACGCAGACAAGGAGCGCAGCGCCCAACAGCCCGTCCGGAAGCCGAAACTCCCGCCGGCCGGCGCGAAAGACGACCCGGCTTCGGACGAGAACACCGAGTCGGCAAATCATCCGAACGACGAGTAGCCCCGCCATGCACAACAGCTGCGAACGCCCATCACGCGGTGAAGCTAGGCCATGCAAGCGTTGACTGATCACAGCGCCAAGGATTTCCGCGCCGAGAGCATGTCAGGCCCGGTGCCCAGCGAGGTCGCGGACGTCATCCTGCGCGTGACGGCAAGGCCCTGAACATGGACTTCTCAAATTCCGAGCGTCTTACATTCGGGCTCGAATTGGAGCTCGAAGTCATTGAGACCGCCACAGGCCGGTTGTCAGCCTCCAGCGTACCGCTGTGGGAGGAACTGCAGGCTGGCCCTCATGGAGCGCAATTCGCGCTCGAAGCGACCCAGGCGACCATAGAGCTGAACTCGTCGATCCATCGCGACGCTGAATCCATGCGCCAGGAGGTGATGGATCTCGTGAGACAGCTGCAAGGCGCCGCGTTGCAGCAGGGGCTGGCCGTCTGCGGAGGCGGCACGCACGTCGCGCAGTTCTGGAATGAACGCGTGCTGACGCCGTCGGAGCGGGCGTACAAGCTGGACGACAGGTTCGGCTTCCTGCCCAAGCGCTTTTCGACCTACGGCATGCATGTGCATGTCGGCATGCCCGACCCCGAAAGTGCGGTGCGCGTGGCCAACGCGTTCCAGGCGCACACGCCACTATTCATTGCGATGGCGGCCTCGTCACCTTTCCTGCAGAACGGTGACTCAGGTTATGCAGCCTGCCGGCCGCTGGAAACATTGGTCTATCCCCACGGGGGCCCGATGCCGTATTTGCTGGATTGGCCACATTTCGAGTCCGTGGTCCAAGAATTTTTTGACACAGGCATCGCGGACTCGCTGAAGGATATCTACTGGGACGTTCGGCCCAAACCGGAGTTCGGGACAGTCGAGGTTCGTGTGTTCGACACCCCATTGAGCGTCTCCAAGGCAGTCAACCTGGCCGCATGGACGCGGGCAATTGCAGGCCTCGTGCTGGACGGCAAGCTGGACCTCCCGCCGCGTCGGCGCCACGTCACCGAAGGCAAGGTCAGCCGGTTTCTCGCCTGCCGTGATGGCCTCCAGGCCAGGCTGTTCGATCCTGTGAGCGGCCAGTGGCTTATTGCCCGGGATTGGGCGCTCTCGCTTAGCAAGCAAATCGCGCAGCTTCAGCCGACGCCGATGGACAAGCAGGCCCTCGAGTCCCTGGCGGCCGGCATCGACGACGACGAAGACCACACGCGCATGCGCAAGCTCTGGCAAGAGCTTTCGCCGTCCGGGCGTTTGCCAGCAGGGTCTGCGCCCAGTGGCGACACGTTGGCCGCCTACTCTGCGAGCCTGTGCAACAAGCTGCTCGAACCAAGGTAGCAAGGCAGAGGCACGCAGCCCCATGACCAACCCAAAGGTCTTCATCGGCACGGCCGGATGGTCGATCCGGCGGGCTCTGTCTGACGATTTTCCAGAGGAGGGATCTCAGCTCGAGCGGTACGCAGCACGCATGAACTGCGTGGAGATCAATTCGTCCTTTTATCGCAGCCATCAGCCGAAGACCTACGAACGCTGGGCAGCAAGCACGCCGGCGGACTTCCGCTTCGCCGTCAAGCTGCCCAAGCAAATCACGCACGAGCGCCGCTTGGTCGACGCCGGCGACCTGGTCAAGGCTTTCGCGTCGGAGGCGGAAGGACTTGGCCATAAGTGGGCGGTGTTGCTGGTGCAGCTACCGCCCTCGCTGCATTTCGATGCCGACGTGGCGGGAGCATTCTTCGAAGTGGCGCATGCCCAGTTCAAGGGAGCCCTCGTCTGCGAGCCGCGGCACGCCAGCTGGTTCAGCCCCGAGGCTGGAAAGTTTTTGCGCCGTGCCAAGGTCTCGCGAGTGGCCACCGATCCTTCGAAGTGGCCAGGCTCGGACGAGCCCGGTGGGTGGACCACCGCCGTCAGCTACTTCCGCTGGCATGGATCGCCAAGGGTGTATTGGTCAGCCTACGACCACGCGTGGCTGCAGGAGCGCGCCCGGAATTTGCCCGACAGCCCTGCCTGCTGGTGCATCTTCGACAACACCGCATCGGGCGCAGCTCTGGACAACGCGCGCAGGCTGCAGGCGATGGCATGACGGGCTCCGCAATCGTGCCTCCGTAAGTCAGTCGATGCCTACGGTGAATTCGCGTGCTCACCGACCAACGGTTGAGGCGCCGCGCTTGATGCTCCACGCGTCGAACGCGTAGATCGCGCCCACCACGAAAGGAACCACGATGCAACCCGAAGTCAATCTCCCCAGCCCGTTCATTTCTTCCTCGAAGGTGGAAGGCACCGATGTCTTCAACTTCGCTGGCGACTCCCTCGGCTCCATCGACGATCTCGTCATCGACAAGGTCAGCGGGCAGGTCCGTTATGCAGTGCTGGAGTTCGGCGGCCTTTTTGGCCTGGGCACGGATCGCTATCCGCTGCCGTGGAGCAAGCTGCAATACGACACCGACAAAGACGGCTACGTTGTCGACCTGGAAAAAGAACAGCTCAGCGACGCACCTCGGCACGCGAAGGACGATGCGCCGGTGTACTCAGATGACTACGGCCGCGGCGTCTACGACTACTACGGCACCCCCTGGATCCGTTGATTCAGGCCAGGGGACGTCGTCGCGTCTAGCGGGCGATGAACTTGGAAGAAGGCTGCCCACCCAGCTCGGGAGAGACGCCGTAGGCATTTGTCACGTCGACGATGGTCTTCCCGTTCCAGGAAGGCAGCGCATGTGCAACATCGGGGTGCGACTTGAAGCGGACCGCCAGGAAGACGACGTCCGCATTGACGGCATCAGCCAGCGTCTTGGGAATGACCTTCGGCCCGATGGCCGCTGCCTCTGACACGAAGCTCTTCGGGTCGCGGGTGGTTGCGACGGGACACCTCGATGCCCTTGTGGGCAAACGCTTTTGCGAGAGCCTGGCCAATTGCGCCAAAGCCGATGATTGCGTAGCTCATGGAAGTTTCCTTGGGTCGGCCAGTGCTGCTCGTAGCCTCAGACTGTCAAGAGTCCCCAGCCGACAAGGCTCGCCGTCGCTGCAAAGCGGGTAGTAAAGCAACCTCTGCGTCACTGCTGTGCCCTTCTTCTTGGTCCGAAATGACGCGCAGCCGTGGAACTTCATGTTCCTTCCGTCGTCTCCCCAAGACACAGACCGTCCACTGCACCAATCAGGTTCTCTGAGCGTTCGCGCGCACGATCCGCGCGAGGCGAACCAGCGCCATGAGTAGTAGGCCTCGTCCGACGCTTCCAAGGCGTCGACGCGCACGCGATCCGCTTGGTGAAGGCGGCACATTGCTGCAACGCAACATGGAGATCGAAATGCACGCCAACTTCGACACCGTCCCCGCCCCGGGCGCGCCGCCGCTGACCTTGCTGGGATTAGAGCCTTTGCGTGCGGTGCTCGAGTACGCGCGCATGCGGATGGCAAAGCCGTCGGACCTGCCGCGAGGGGATGGACACACCGTCATCGTGTTTCCGGGACTCGCCTCGGACAAGCACGCCACCGCACCCCTCACGTCGTTCTGCGAAAACCTGGGCTACGAGACCTACGACTGGGGACGCGGCTTCAACACAGGACCGCGTGGCGAGCCCAACGCCTGGCTGGACGAACTGGCAGACCACGTAATTGAGATCGCCGGTAGCTCCGATGCAGATCTGAGCCTCGTCGGCTGGAGCCTAGGCGGCATCTATGCCCGGGAAGTGGCAAAGCGCCTGAAAGCGAATGTGCGCCAGGTCATCACCATTGGCACGCCCTTCGCTGGCGGCAACGATGACACGCATGCCGGCATCGTGTATCGCCTCCTCAGCGGTCAGAAACCTGCGCTGGATGCTGAGATGAGGCGCCAACTCATTGCGCCTCCGCCGGTGCCTACGACGTCCATCTTCAGCCGTACGGACGGGGTGGTCGCCTGGCAGGCCTGCATCCAGCCAGGAGCACGCCAGGACACTGAGAACGTCGAGGTGCAAGGCAGCCACTGCGGACTCGGCTGGAATGCGATGGTCCTTGAGGTGGTGGCCGATCGGCTGAGCCAGCCGCGAGGCAAGTGGAAACCGTACAGCGCAAAACGAGCGGCGCAGCGGGCGGATTTACAAAGCCAGGCCTGACACGCGCCTTGCCAGATCAAGCGAGCCTGCGCTCATATCGCCAAGCCGGGTCCCAATCAGGACGTTGCACCGGCGGCTCCGGTGCTGCCTCTTGCGCTGGAGAGAGATCCCATGGCCCCATGAGCTCGTCGTCATCGGCATAGGCGTCGCTGTATGCGCGCGTGCCGTCGAGTACCAGTGCGAACACCACCGCGAGCAGCAATACGAGGGAGATAACCTGGCTTCTATCCATTGACCCGGCTCCGGACCCGTTCGAAGAAAAGGCCTGATGCGTGTGCATCAGGCCTTTGTCGTTTGCCGTTGGTTTGCGGTTGTGCAGGGACTTCGGCTGGCGACGACTCAAATCTAACTGGGCATCTGGCTGGCGTCATTGCACTGGCGCCGCATCGAGTAGTAGGAAGGTCCCTACAACGACTCGCGGCTCATCGAGTCGCTCGCTTGCAAGCGCGTCCACGTCTGACAGCCATCTAGTGGCCAATGCGGGACTCCCATCCGCTTCGACGGCACGTGATTTGCCGCAGCCGGGGTCCAGGAGACCGTCATGAGCAATCCACTTTCACACGTAGGGCAGACGCCCCATCCCGAAGTCTCAAGCCAAGTTCAAGAGCACTGCGCGCAAGTCCAAGGCCAACAGCAGGCGTCTGGAGCTCAAGTCAAATCGGCGGATGAGCATCCGCGTGGTGCCCAAGAGCGAGAGCGAACTGACTCCGGGGATGAGCGGCCTGCCACTCGACTTCCGCAGCACCCTCAGCAGCAACAGGCTGATCCCGCGGTCGATGGCAAGCAACGAATACGGCAGCAAGGCGATACCCGCGCCGAAGACAGCTCATTGCCGTCGCCGACCGACGCCGACTGATTTCACGCAGCCCGGCCAACCGGGCGACCTTCCCTCGACCACCAGCCAGTAGGAAATCCCATGCCAACCGCAACGAAGACCTCAGCCAAATCCCCCAAAGCCTCCACCAAGGCACCCGCGCGAAGCACCGCCAAGGGCACCGGCAGCCCCGATGCCATCGAACTGCTGATGACCGATCACCGCGAGGTCAAGGCGCTGTTCAAGGAATACGACAAGCTCGTCAAGGCGGATGCAGACGCGGGCGAGAAGCAAGTCGTCGCCGCGCAGATCTGCGTGATGCTGACCGCACACGCAACTGCTGAAGAGGAGCTCTTCTACCCACGCGCCCGTGAGGTGTTGGGCGATGCCGAGGACCTGGTCGACGAAGCCGACGTTGAACACGCCAGCGCCAAGGAATTGATCGCACAGATCGAGGCCGGCTCGCCGGATGACCCGCTGTACGACGCCAAGGTCAAGGTGCTGGGCGAATACATCGATCACCACGTCAAGGAAGAGGAAGGCGAGATGTTTCCCAAGGTCCGCAAGTCGGATCTTGACCTCGACGCCCTGGGCGAGGAGATTGCCGCACGCAAGGCCGAGCTGATGGGCCAGGACAGCGAACCCCACTGAGCCGCAGACCTCTGAACGCCTCAGGCCCGGTTGTCCGGGCCTTGTTCCTTCACCACCAGGCCGAAAGGAGATGAGCATGGCAGATGACAAGTTCAAGACCGGCGGCCAGGACCGCAAGCGAATCAACGTCAACGAAGACTACGAATTGCGCGACTGGGCGGCGAAGTTCGGGGTGACGACGGCGCAGTTGAAGCAGGCCGTTGCCGAGGTGGGCGACCGCGCGGCCGAGGTTGAGCGGCATCTCAAAAGCAAGCGGAGCTGATCGATGCCCAACGCCTCGCAAAGTCCTTGCGGGCCAAACACTTTTCCCATCACCAGATTGAAAGCACGAGATGAGCTTCTTTTCCAAGATCCTTGAAAAGCTGGGCATTGGCGACCACGTCGAGGCCAAACCAGCAGCGACCGTTGAAGCGAGCAGCCCGACACGGGCCGCACCAGCTTCAGACATTGCCTCCACGGCCGGCACTTCCCCAACGATGCCCGACGGCAGCGCGCGCCCCATCGGCATCGTCGATGTCGAGGCTCAGCTGGAGCAGCGGGCAGCTGCGAGCAGCCAAAAGCTCAACTGGCGCACTTCTATCGTGGACCTGCTGAAGCTGCTGGACATCGATTCGAGCCTTGAGGCTCGCAAGGTCCTGGCTACGGAGCTGCACTGCCCTCCAGAGCTGATGCAGGATTCCGCCACGATGAACGTGTGGCTGCACAAGATGGTGCTGGCAAAGATTGCCGTCAACGGGGGAAAGGTTCCGCAGTCGCTGCTGGACTGAGTTCCGCAGCGGGCTCTCGATGGAAGGCTGTTGATGTGAACTTCAATCAGAGTCCTGAAGCAGTCGCACGCCAGCTCATCGGCTGCACCCTGCTCGTCAACGGCGTGGGCGGCGTGATCGTCGAGACCGAGGCCTACGACGTGGACGACGCCGCGTCCCACAGCTTCAGCGGGGAGACGCCTCGGAATGCGCCCATGTTTGGCCCTCCAGGTCGTGCCTACGTCTATCTGAGCTACGGCCTGCACTGGTGCCTCAACGTGGTGTGTCGGGAGGTCGGCCATGGTGCAGCGGTCCTGATCCGCGCGCTGGAGCCGACGCGCGGCCTGGAGACGATGCGCGAACGGCGGGGCATGCACGATGCACAGCTGCTTGCCGCGGGACCTGGCCGGGTCGGCCAAGCGCTGGGCATCGATCGCACATTCAATGACCTGGCGTTCGACGCACCTCCCTTCACGCTGCTCCAAGCGCCGTTGCAGCCGGATCTGATGGTCGGCGTACGCGTCGGCATCACGAAGGCCGCGGACCAACCCTGGCGCTTTGGGATGCTCGGATCGCGTTTCGTCAGCCGGCGGTTCAGCTAGCCGCAGGCTTGCGGCGCCTGGAGGCAGAGCGCTTCAGGTCCAGCTCGATCCAGACAGGGGCGTGGTCACTGGTTTTCTCCCACCCGCGCACATCAAGGTCGACCTCGGCGGCGCGCAGCTTCGGCACCAGCGCGGGCGACAGCAAAAAGTGATCGATGCGCAGCCCGGCGCGGCGCTGGTAGGCATTGCGGAAGTAGTCGAAGAATGTGTAGATGGTCTCGTTCGGATGAAGCGCGCGGACTGCGTCGGTCCAACCCTGCCCCACCACGCGATCGAACGCCTCGCGCGTTTCTTCCCGGAACAGCGCGTCGTCCACCCACCGCTCAGGCTTGTAGACGTCGCGCGGCGTCGGGATGACGTTGTAGTCGCCGGCGAGCACGACAGGCAACCCGCCCGCCATGAGGTCGGCTGCGCGATGGAAGAACTGCTCCATCCAACGAAGCTTGTAGTCGAATTTGGGACCGGGCGCCGGGTTGCCGTTCGGCAGGTACAGGCAGGCTACCCTCAGGCCGCCAACGTCGACTTCCAGATAACGGCTCTGCGTCTCATCGGGATCCTCGGGCAAGCCGCGTTGGACCTCGACAAGCGGCATGCCGCGCGCAAGCACGGCCACGCCGTTCCAGCTCTTCTGACCATGCCAGACGGCCTCGTAGCCCAGTTCCGCCAATGCTTCCTGGGGGAAGCGGTCCTGCGGCGACTTCAGCTCCTGCAAGCAAGCCACGTCCGGCTGGGTCTGCTCGAGCCAACGCAGCAACACCGGCAGCCGAGCATTCAAGCCGTTGATGTTGTAGGTGGCGATACGCATACACGGCGCCCAAGTACCGAGCCGGCTGAACCGGCCCGGCTGCAGTCAACGCACGAAGAGCGCGATGAGGATGATGATGGGGATGGGAACGCCCAGGAACCAGAGGAGCAGTGATCGCATGGTGGTCTCCGTTTAGAACTGATCGCGGTGGCGGCCGCCCAGGGTGCCGAGGAAGCTGGCCACGAAGGCGCCGATGAGCAGGGAGATGAACCCCCACAGGGCAGCCTTGGCGGAGGCGCTGCGCGCTTTGTCCGCAGCGTCCTTGGCTTGTTCCTTGGCCGTTGTCATCCTGGCCTGCATGCGCGCAAAGGTGTCAGTGACACGCTTCTCCGCATCTTGCTGGCTCAGGCCCGTACGCTGCGCGACCAACTGGCCGAGATAGCGGACGTCATCACCAGGCAGTGCGGTTGCGCCGGCAGCGTTGGCGAAGATTCGCACCACCTCACCCGTCGGCGCAGCGTCAGGCGCCATGGAAGTCGCCGGTGTCTGCGCTGTGGATCGCGGTGCGACAGGTGGCGTGGCCGCCGAGCTGGATGCGGCACTCTCGGGTCCGCTTGCGGCTGAAGAGGCCGAAGCCGCGCTGGCGGTATCGCCTCGCCTGAAAAGCGTATCTACAAAGTAGTCTGGGCTGACGCCAGCTGCACTTGCAGCGGTCGCCGCGGCGGGCGCTGCAACAGCTGCGGCGGTGGCCGCCGTGCCGGCGACGGCCGCGCCGGCTTTTGCACCGCCGCTGACGATGGCGCCGATGGCGGCCGTCAGCATGCCGGCAGTAGCCAACGTTGCGATTGACCAGGCAAGGAAGCCATGGGCGGTGTCGCGAAAGTAGACCTCATCGGTGTGCACCCGGCTCCAGCGATGGCGAAGACGGCCTGCCAGATAGCCGCCCAGGCCCGATGCCGCGAGTTGCGTGAAGGTCAGCCAGAGGATGGTGGACGTGCCGAAGGTTTCGGCCGACACGCCTTCCGATGACCAAGGCGAGACCGAAGACAGACCCAGGCCAACGCCGAGCACCAGCAGGATCAGCGACAACGAGGCTGCACCCGCCGCACCGGCGAACACGGCGCCCCAACAAATGCTGTGTGTATGGCCTGTGCCATGGACGTCGAGGTCGTGGTCTTCTGTCAACGGTCGAGCGCCGGGTGGCAATGTCGTGCTGTTCATCGTGGCTCCTCTGAAATGGCAGCGCATCGTGCGATCGACGCGGGCTGTGGATTGAAGGACGCCCTCGCAGCGCTGCGTAGGACGGGCACCGTCATAGGGCATTCGGCGCGCCCGGTGCCGCGTTCAGGCACCCGCCGGCCCTTCGTCCTTGTCCCGCGGTGGAGACGTGCCACCGTCGTCGAGCTTCAGCACCGACAGCTTGCCGTCACCCTCAACCAGCAGCAGGTGCAGGGGCGTTGCGTAGAAGGCGGAATGGCGCGGCTTGAGCACCGCAAAGTCCCGACGCTTGGGTGCCATGAGCGTGGCCATGCGGCCGGAGGTCCCTGGCAAGGACTGGCATCGACGCCACAGCGCCTTGAAGTCCGACGTCCACTCCCCGTAGTTGTCGTTGGCATAGATAGACCGAACGCCAGCGGCCTTCAGGTGCTGGCGCAGTCTGGCCGTGCGCCTGGCGGCAGCCAGGGCTGAGGGAGCCGGCTGCTCAGCTCCATCGAACCTCAACGGATTGATGAAGTCCACCAGCAGCAGCACTGTCTTGCTGCTCTGCAAGCTCTCAGTTTGGATCGTGGCCATCGCGTAGCCGGGGCGCGCATCGCAGCAAATCAGCAATCGCCGCTCCTGCATCTATCGACATTCTCGGGGGGGCCTCCCGCCGTTACGCATTGGGTCCGTAAGTACGGCCTTGTCCGACATCGCCAGACCTGCAGATGCCTAACCTTCAGACCGCGGTGCATGGTGTGCCGCGCCCCTTTCCCTCAATACCTATTGGAGATTCACATGGCTAACAGCAATCGCAACCAAGGTTCCGACCAACAGCAAGGCGGCAACCACGGCAGCAACCAAGGCGGCAATCAAGCCGGCTCGGGCTCCAGCTCCGGCGGCCGCAGCTCGGGTCAGCAGGAGCAAAGCTCCGGCCGCGGTGGCAATCAGCAAGGCGGCTCGCAAGGCTCGACCGCCAGCGATTCCAAGAGCTCGCAGCGCGGCGGCTCGCACGAGCAGCACGTGCAAGCCGGCAAGCAAAGCCACAAGAACAGCTGATCCTCGATCAGTTGAAGGCCTGCATCAGGCCCAAGGGTGAAGTCGCGCAGTGCCGCCATCTCTGAGCTGCCAAATGGCATCTCATCCCTGGCGCGCAATGACGCGGTGTCACCCCTTCAGCGCCATGCCGCTCTTCCCCGGCGGCATGGCGTTTGCCCGTTGGGTATCCATCGACTTCAGGAGATTCCCATGCCCAGAGGTGACAAGTCGTCCTACACGGACAAGCAAAAGCGTCAGGCGGAACACATCGAGGCTGGCTACGAAGACCGCGGTGTTGCCAAGGATGAAGCCGAGCGTCGCGCTTGGGCGACCGTCAACAAGGAGACCGGCGGCGGCAAGAAGTCCGGATCTGGGCGCGGCAAGTCCGAGAACCATGAGCCCTCTCGCAAGGGCGGCCATGCCGGCGGCAAGGCGGCTGCCAGCCGTACGGCGGCGGAACGCTCGGCATCTGCCAAGAAGGCTGCTGCGACTCGCAAGCGCAACGCCGCTGCCCGCAGCGCCCATCACTGAGGCCCGGCCATGCGGCATCAATTGATCATGTCGAGCCATAAGCAAGACGAAGGCGAGTTCATTGCCCGCAAGTTCGATGCTGCAGACCTTCCCTGTACTGTCGCAGAACTCGTCGGGGCGTCAAAAGACGGCGTTCGAGTCGCCCCGCCGCGTCACAACGCAGCAGCAAAGAGGCTACTTGCGCAGGGCTTGGCGCAGGTCGCCTAGGACTCCAGTGCAGAAAATCTCCGACGGACCTTATTCAGGCCCGACGGACTTTATTTGTCGGATGTGGCGATGGAATCAAGTCAAACAATCCGACCCGCCATCCATCGGCCTTCGGCCGGCGCTCTACACTGCTGAAAGTCGAACATCCTGCCAAGCCTGGTCCCGAGTCTAGCGAGGCGCCGGAATTGAATTGAATACTGGCTGTCTCGGCCCAGGTGTGCTTCGCAAGAACGGGGTCGTTCGGTTGTGCACTACAACGCCCCAGACAGCGCGCACTGTCTACGGCCAGCTACTCGCCGCCTTGAACCCAGCTTAGATGTCCACGGCGATGAACTTCTTTCGAAAGCCCGGTAAGAAGAAGAAGAAAGAGTCTCGCGCTGGGGCGCCTTGTCTTTGCGATCCCTTATTGAACGTGCCCAAAGCCTTGTGATAGCTTGACTCTCTAGGGAGATGAAGCCATGGCTGAAGAACAAGGTGATGCAGCCGGACAAGAGTCGGCAGTGGTTGTCGGAACGGTGAGCAACAGCGGCGAGCCGCTGCGATTTGAAGACGTCGAGAACCTAGCTGGGTTTTCCAGCAAGGCGGCCAAAGGGGGCGAGGTCGTCCAGATCTGGACCCGGCTCTCCCTGACGTCGGACCAGACGCTGTTTCACCGACTGGTCGAAGGCATTGCCGGTGTGATCACCCATATGGCGGAGGCGGCAGGTGCTGCGGTCCGCTTAGACCGTGCCAACACTTTGCTGCTGGTGATTAAACCGGACAACAAAGCCGAACTCTGGGTCGACACCGCTGCCGTGACCATGAAGTGCATGTTTAAGCGGGACGTCAAGGCCGGCTCGATCATCTACGAAAGCGACATTGCGGATGTAATTTCAATGACCTTCCCCTGTGTGGATATCGGGGAAAAAGACAAGGTGCTGTGCATCTTCCGCGAGGCTTGGCGGTTTGGCCTCGCCTTTGACATGAACCCCGCTGGAAAGCTGGACCTTGAAGGTTTCTACACGGCGCTAGGGACTTTGCATCGCGAACTGCGCTACCGGCACCTGTATCAGGCCATGGCCGACCAGGCGCTTCTCGCCCGACTCATGGACGGAGGCTGGTTCCCGTTCGTCGAGATCATCACGGGCGAATTCAAGGACTTGCTTCGACACGGTGAGGCTGGGTTCGATTTTGCGGAAATCGAACCGGCCATTCTGGCCAAGTTTGATGCCGGCAGGATGGGCCACATACTGTCGCGCTGGCTGGGCAAGCCCCATTTCGCAGCGAAGAGCAACCTTCTCAAAGAAGCCGTCGAAGCCTTTGCTGCGGGCAAGCCCGTGGCCGTCCTCAAGATCGTGCTGACGGAAATCGAGGGGATCCTCAACGAGGCTCATCGCGCGGCCAACGGCGGTCAGGGCGCCAAGTTGAAAGAGCTGCTGGCCTTTGCGGAGGCCTCGGCAGCCCAACGCGCCGGTCGGGCGGACACCTTGCTGTTCCCGGTAGCTTTCGGTCGCTATTTAGCCCAGCACACCTTTGCCAACTTCGATCCGGTCGGCCAAACCGGGACGGCCGGATCGCGCCACGCTGTGGGTCACGGCGCGGCTGCACAGGCGACCTACACAATGACGCGCGCGCTGCAAGCCATCCTGACCCTAGATCAGCTGGCGTTCTATACCTGACGGCGCAGAGGCGGTGCCCCCTGGCGCCGCGCATGGCGGGCTGCCCGCTCGTCATCAGCGCCAACGCGAAGTCAACGGCGGGCGGATAACATCACCCATCGAACCGGGCAACCCCTAGCAATCCTAGAAGCTGCAGGGGCGGCCGCCGCAACGACGTCCAGGGAGGACCGATGGCAGATATCCAGAAACGGCTGGTGCAACTGCGTTCGCGGCGTGTCGGCGACGACAGGCCGACTCGCACCTACCTCAGTGCTGCGGCCACACAAGAAGCCCTGCTGAAATCGCTCATCCCGTCTAACGAGGGCTGGGAAAGGCACCGCGAATCTCAGCCGTTCACTTCCTACGCCCTGGGCGCAATGCAGGAGGTGGGCGCCGAATACACCCGGGTCAGCGTCGAGGAGGCTGATCGTGTTGCCACCCTCATCAAGCCGCGCCTCGCGCAGCGGGGAATTCCGGCAGACTTCCGGCTCCAGGGCTCGGTCCCGCTCAATGTCCACATCCGTCGCGTCAGCGACGTCGACCTGCTGGCCCTGGACACCAGCCACACGACCTTCGAGCTTGGCGCGATGGCGCGCGCGAGCACCTACCTGTACACGCCGGCGCGCAGCTCCAGCGCCGTGCTGAGCAACCTTCGCCAGCAGGTGGTGTCGAGCCTGCGAGATGCGTTTCCGCTGGCCAACGTGGATTCGGGCAATGCCAAGGCGGTCAGCATCTCGGGCGGCTCCCTGCGCCGCTTCGTCGATGTGGTGCCCTCGCACTGGCACGACACGCTGGACTATCAAACCTCGCACGTCGAACGGGACCGGGGCGTCACCATCCTGAATGCCAGGACCGGCGCCACCATCAACAACCTGCCGTTCCTGCACATCTTCAGGGTGATCGAACGCTGTAGCGGCACCTACGGCGGCCTGCGCAAGGCCATCCGGCTGTGCAAGCAGGTCAAGGCCGACATGGAGGCCGACGGCCGCACCGTCCCGCTGCCCAGCTTCGACATCGCCGGCCTGATGTATCACGCGGACATGGCGGCTCTGAGGTACGGTAAGGCGTCCGAACTTGCCATCCTGGCCGAGACCCAGCGTCATCTGGACTTTCTGGCCACGAACCGCGGCCACGCCAGTCAGTTGGTGACGCCTGACGGGCTGCGGCGCATCCTGGATGACGACAAAAAATTCGAGGGCTTGAGCAGCCTGTCGGTCGAGATCGACGACCTGCTGCGCCAGGTCGCGCGTGAGCAGGGTGTGCGCGAGCCGGCCCGCCACACGATGGAACAGCTGCGCGGAACGCTGAAGCAGACGACCGTTTCTGCCAACTGAGCCGGCAGACCGGCGCACCAACGAGGAGGAGCCGATGACAGTCGACGACCAGAACGCAACCCCGGCACAGCCGCTGCGTGTGCTGACCCTGGACGGCGGTGGCGCCAAGGGCTTCTATACCCTCGGGGTGCTCAAGGAGATCGAGGCCATGAGCGGCTGCCCGCTGCATGAGAAGTTCGACCTGATCTTCGGCACCAGCACCGGCTCCATCATCGCGGCGCTGATCGCCCTGGGGCGGCCCGTGGAAGAGATCCTGGCGCTCTATCGCAAGCACGTGCCGACCGTGATGGCGAATCGCCGACGATCGACACGCACCAAGGCGCTGAACAAGCTGGCCAGCGAGGTGTTCGGCGACGCGGCGTTCACCGATGTGAAGACCCGTGTTGGCATCGTGTCGGCGAAATGGATGAGCGAGCGCCCCATGATCTTCAAGGGCAGCGTTGATCAGGCCCATGGCCGCATGAGCACCTTCGTCCCGGGCTTCGGCGTGCGGATCGCCGACGCCGTGCAGGCCTCCTGCTCGGCGTACCCGTTCTTCAACCGGACCACTGTCGTGACGTCAACCGGCGAGCACATCGAGCTCCTTGACGGCGGCTACTGCGCGAACAATCCGACCCTCTACGCCATCGCCGACGCGGTGCACGCCCTCAAGCGGGAGCGCCAGGACATCCGCATCGTCAGCGTCGGCTGCGGCGTCTATCCCGAGCCCAAGAAGCTCAGTATGTGGTTCGCCAAGAACTTCCTCTACGGCGTAGAGCTGCTGCAGAAGACGCTGGAGATCAACACCCAGTCGATGGACCAGCTGCGCCAGGTGCTGTTCCACGATGTGCCTACCGTCCGGATCAGCGACGCCTTCACCCAGCCGGCTATGGCCACGGACCTGCTGGAGCATGACCTAACGAAGTTGAATGTGCTGTTCACGCGTGGCCGTGAATCGTTCTCCCAGCACGAGAAGCAGCTGCGCGACTTCCTGCTTTGAGGATCGACCATGCCCATCCCCGAAACTCAATTGGACACCTGGTCCCGCCAGGGCTCGATCACCCAGTCCTCCAACACCTACAACTCCATCAAAGGCGTTCTGGAGGATGGCGGTACGGCCTACGCCGGCAAGAACTACAAGGTCTCCCTGCAGGGCTCCTACGGCAACGACACCAACATCTATGCCGAAAGCGACGTCGACATCGTCATCTGCCTCAACGACTGCTGGCAGCGCGACATCGACCAGTTGTCCGAGGAGGAGCAGGCGGCCTACAAGAAGGCCTTCTCCGACGCCGCCTACGGCCATGAAGATTTCAAGGCCGACGTGCTGACGGTGCTGGTCGACAAGTACGGTAAGTCGATCAGCGCGGGCGATAAGGCCATCGCCATCGCGGCCAACGGCTCTCGCCGCAAGGCCGACGTCATCGCTGCCATTCAGTTCCGCCGGTACCACGCGTTCAAGTCGGCCAGCGATTCGTCATACACGGAAGGCATCTGCTTCTACAACGCCAACGGCGAGCGCATCGCCAACTACCCGCGCCTGCATTCCGCCAACCTGACCCAGAAGCACAAAGACACGTCCAAGTGGTTCAAGCCGGTGGTCCGCGTCTTCAAGAACCTGCGCAGCCGCCTGGTCGAAGACGGCCTGCTCGACAAGGGCATCGCCCCGTCGTACTACGTCGAAGGCCTGCTGTACAACCTTCCCACCGACCGCTTCAACACCAGCTACCGGCAATGCTTAGTTAACGCGATCAACTGGTACCGCAACGAGGCCGACAAGAAGGAGCTGGTCTGCGCCAACGAGCAGTACTACCTGCTGCGCAACGGCCAGCACGTCTGCTGGACGCAGAGCAACTGTGACGCCTTCATCGACGCGGCGGCTGAGCTGTGGGAAACCTGGTAGTACGGGCGGCCATGTCGGCGAGCCTCGAAGACCAGTTCGTGGCCGATCTCGACGAGATCGCCGAGTTCCTCATCGCCACGATGAAGATCCAGTACACCGCCGAGGTGGCGCACCTCAGCCACCGTTCGTGAAATAGACGAGGATCGCGCAAAGCGCTACTTCGCTCTGTGGATGGAGCGAGCATTTGGGATAGGTGCTGCCGCTGTCACGTGGGAGGTCAGACCGTGAGGCTGCGTGGTCCGGCTGTCCACCTCGGCGACCGGCTTGGTCGATTTTTGAAGATGCATGGAATCTGGGGCTGTCGTCCGCGCGCAGCGCGCTCAGCTCCGTCTTGGCGAGTTGGTTGTACGAGCGCTGGACCGAATACCGCCGTACATCGATGGGCCCCCCAGGGCTTTCACACTTACGTGAGTCACAACCTATGTCATTGAGCTCAATTCGGGATCACGCCGTCCACGCGTTCGTCGACGCCATGCTGGAGATGCTCAGGCGCGAGGAGTTCTCCAGCCCAGATGTCTCAGGCAGCGAGAGCTACGCCTTTGCGCGCGACAAGTGCTTTGCGGTGCTTTCGCTATTGGCAGAGCTGCTGAAGTCCTGTCCACCCGAATTGGCTAGCGAATCAGGGTTAGCGACGCTGTATTCCAACCTCCAGGCCCCTAGCAACGAGCTGACGTCGTTCTTGAACGACCACAACGCGAATCACATCGTCACCGCCGCGACGCTAGTCGACCAACAGGTGACAACCTACTTCTGGGCGGTTCCATTCCGCGGCGAGCTGGCTGACCGGCATGCCATTGGTGCCGTCCTGACACGTTACTCGGAGGCGGCTCTTCAAGCACATCAGCAGTTGCAAGTACGTCACGCCGAAATTGATGCTCGCTATCAGGCTATGCAACAACGAGCCTTGGATCTGGAAACGAAGCTTGACGACCTTGTCTCGATGGCCGCGAAGGAACGTGCGGACGCAGCGGCTGCTGTGTCCAAGTTGAACCAGTCGTTCACCGAGCGCGAGGGGGAACGGCAGGTCAAGTTCGATGCCGCGCTCGGGGAGCTTCGTGATGTTCTAGCCGCAACAAACGAGACAGCCAAGTCGCAAGCGGCCGAAGTTTTGGTGAAGCTCGCGGAGCACCGTGACAACGCAGCTCGGATAGTCCAGGTCGTTGGAAATATCGGCGCCACTGGCAACTACCAGCGCATCGCCGACGCAGAAATGAGGCAGGCCGACGGCTGGCGTTTTGCGACTGTAGCGTTCTTCAGTCTGGGCATACTGTTGGCAGGCGCAACCTTCTACAAGTTTTGGGGACTGCCACTCACGACAGAAACTGGTCTGGGTGTATTAGTGCGCCTCCTGTACGCGTTCGCGATCACTGCGCCCGCCTGGTATACGGCGCGGGAGTCTGCCCGACATCGAACCAATGCAGATCGAGCTCGCCAGACGGAGTTGGAACTGGCGTCCATCGGCCCCTTCATTGAGCTGTTGCCCGAAGAAAAGAAAGTTCTCATCCGCGAGCAGTTGACCCCGCTCTACTTTGGACGTGCCGTCGATCAGCACACTGTCGAACATCCGCTCGATCCGGCGAAACTTAAAGATCTGCTTGTAGACCTCGCCAAGGCCATCAAGACGGCCTGATTGGGAAGGCATAGGGCAGCATCTACGCCGCCGGGAAGGCGGCTACCAGCTGCCTGGTTCTTTTCTCGTCATCGCCATGAAGATAGGTCGACGTGGTCGCGATAGACGCGTGACGTAGGTTATCTCGGACCGTCGTCAGCTCTGCGCCGCGATGCAGGGCATGGGAAGCGTGCGTGTGCCGCATCCAATGCGGCGACGCGCTGCGAAGCTTGGCGGCCAGGCTCGGATTTGTTTCGTCCAGAAGCGTTGCCGCCAGTTGGAAGAAGCGCCGGCATATAGCCCACAGTCGAGTCGTCGAGATCGACCCCTGCTCGTCCACGGCTACCCGGCCTACGACAGGGGTATCCGGCCGCCACCGCGACGGGGTCATCGGCAAGCCTCTTGCAACCAGGTATCGGTCCAACGCGCTCATCGCCATCGGCGGCAGCGCGACGCGGCCGCGCTTCGACCCCTTGCCCACTACCGCCAGCCAGTAGCTTCCATCGTCGCCTTCACTGATCTGCCGGAGGCTCGCGCGCACGAACTCGCTATTGCGAAGGCCCGTGGAGTAGCTGAAGTCAAGCAGGAAGCGCAGGCGGATGGCAGCCGCCTTATCCCATCCATAGGACCATTCCAGGCCGTCGGCGATGACACGCACGAGCGACCACTCTCCCTCGGTGAATGAGCGACCCGGATCTAGCGGCCCGTCCTGCGTGCCACCCTGGACTTTCAAACCGGCGAATGGATTGGTGGTGACATAGCGCTGTTCGGCGAGCCATCGGAAAAGCGAGTTCAACACGGTCAGCGCGTAGGCCGTCGACCTGGCGGCCAATCCGCCGGTGAACGGCCGCCACTCGGGCGACGACCGAGAACGCGACGGCCCGACCCAACGCAGGTGCGGCGTCGGCCGTCGAAGGAAGGCGCGATAAGCCGTCGCATCCTCGGCAGCTAGCGAAGACATGGGTTTGCCGCGCTCGACGATGGCCCACAGCAGCAGCCGCTCCGCCTCCTTCCGGTAGGCACGCTGCGTGGCCGGACTTTCATGCCGCTCTAGCCACGCCGACACCGCCTCATAGTCGTTGCCCGCATTCAGGGCACAAGTGCTCACCGGCGCCCGGAACCGCCCCGCCGTGCCGTCGAGTTCCGTCGGCAACCTGACGCGCTCCCAGGGCTGAATCTCGCTGCTCACGTCAGGTCCGATCAGCGCGCGCGCCTGCTCGGTCAACTCGGGATGCTCGACGAAGAACGAGGTCACTTTGGCCGCGCCCTGCGCGCCAAGCCCGTCGATGCCGACCCACCACATCTTGCGTCGCGGCACGCGCAACGTCAGCTCGCCGAGGGTCCGGATCTTCTGGGCGTGCAGCGCGGTCGCGGTGCGCGAGCTGAACCACAGCCCCACATCGTCGATCAGTCGCGGCCCTGGAACAGGACTGGCCATCAGATCGTCGACGGCTTCCATCAAGTTCAAGGGCAGGCCCGACTGCGAAAAGGAGCCCCGCTCGGTGCTCTCGAATACGGTCTGCAGGTCCGGTCGCCGCCGACGAACCGCAGCGTCGATGAGTTGCTGGCGCGTCGCGCTGAGCAAAGCCCTGGATGACTGGCCGTCGGCCTTCGTCTTTCCCAGGTAACGATGGACCGCCTCGCGCGCCGAAAGCCCTTCCGACCAGGCGCGGATCGCCGCCAGCGCGTCAGAGCTCGGCAAATCGCCCTTTCCGGCGACTGCGGACTGCGCGTCCGCGGCGGTCTTCGTGCGGCCCAAGGGGTCTCCCCGTCTTTTCCAGCCTCCACTTTAGGCGAGAGACGGTGCTATTGCGCTAAGAATACTTATCGCAATAACGTCTTTTTATCATCGACTTTGAATGCCGTCTCGAGCTGTTCCGTAGAACAGATGACCTGGTGGCCCGCACCCCTGAGCAGGTTGCTCTCCTCAACGAATTCATCCAGCCGGGTGAGCCAACCGGGCCAGGTAGCGAGTGGGTGGCTGGGCACTTCAATGGCCCGACCAACGTCCAAACCTTGACCAGCCTAGACCGGGGCTCTTTGGCCAACGAGTTCGCAATCGGCTCATCGGCATTCCCTAGTGCGGCGCAAACCCGCGACGCATATGGTCACGGCAGGACGCAGGTCCAAGGAGCCCAGAGGAATGCTGGCGTCACGCCGGATGCGGTTTCTGGTGACCAAGACATCCGACTGGGCGTCGAAACCCAGACCGGTCGGATGGTCAGCAACATGTTGCGCAGCAAAGCGAACTGGGGAGCTGCCGAGGCAAAGGTGCACGCAGTGCGGCACACAGTCAGCCGGGCTCATGCCCCGCTGGGCCTCGCCGGCTCCGGCAATTTCATTACTGGCCAAGGCAATTCGGCCTATGCCGAGATCCTCGGGAAAAACTCTCTTGAGGCCAAGATCGAATCCATCTCGCCACGTATACCCGGCATATCACCGGAACAGACCTCGCCTACCGAGAAGGGCAAGCAATGAAAGAGCGCTTAGTCCACCTCGTTGTAGCCAATCGGCCGGACGCCAACGGCGCCGATTACAGGGTGTTCGTCGAGATACCTGTTCATCTCCGCACGCTCGTCTTCGCGCGTGACCGGCGCGCGCTCCGCCGGTTCGCGCGCCAGCTTTAAGCCGACCAGCAGTTCGCGCAGGCCAACCTGAAGCGGATTGAAAACGTCGAAAAAAGTCATGTTTGTGCTCTCGCCTGTTGAAGATGGTAGCCCTTGCTGCCGCCCTGAGCCAGCCTAGCCCGCGCGTTGATCGACCTAGGTCCACGTTTCACACCTTCAACCCAACCATGGTGATCCCATGTCCAAGTCGCCTTCCTCCCTCACCCGCTGGCTCGGCCGCACCTGGCGCTCGTGGCGCAGCCGCGGCCAACTACAGATCGATCGCTTGCCGGAAGGCCAGCCGGACCAGACCACGATATTGCGCGCCATGTCCCGCGACCTGCTGATGGGCACCGACAGGCGGCCCGGCGACTTTGCCGGGTGTGATTTCTTCCACGACTCGGGACAGCGGCGTCGACCGGTTGACACGAAGGGGCAAGGGTTCAACCGGTTTTGCCGCCGCACCACCACCCACCACCTTGGCGCCCGCGCGTGCGGAGTTCTTCCGCCCCATGACGATGGCTGCCTCGCGTCGCGGACTCAGGCTGTTCGGCACTGGCCATCAAGTCGCCGAATTCGTACGGTGGTCGAGCAGGGGCAAAATGCCTTCCAGCATGAGCCTCAATGGCAGCAAACCGCGTGAACCCCTCGGCCACGTCGCGCCGCTTGGCAACATGGCGCTTCGGCCATTGCGGTGGCGTTTATTGACGCTTTGCGCTGCCGGCCTGTTGCCCATGGTGCTTGCAGCGACGGCCACCGTGGCGTACATGGTCTATGACCGTGATCGAGCGATGCAAGGAAGCGCCTTGGCGCTGGCGCGTTCAATTGGAGCCTCGGTGGAGGCGGAGTTGAACACCGCCGTGGCGACGCTGCAGGCGCTTGGGGCCGCGGAATCACTTGCCAACGGAAGGCTGTCCACGTTCGAGGACCACGCTCGCACCGTCGCGAAGATGCGTGGTTGGCGGTCCATCACGCTGATCGACCGTTCCGACCGCCTGCTGTTCAGTACGGATGACCCCGGTGCCGCCGGCCAGCAAGCCTGGGAGCGTGCCAGCGTGCAAGCAGTCTTTGCACGGCGGGCCCCGACGGTGGGGGCAGTGGTCCCGGGAAAGGTCAACCCCGCGCCCGCATTCCCCGTCCGCATCCCCGTCATCAAGTACGGCGAAGTGAATCTGGTGCTTAGTGCCGTACTGGGAACTGATCGGATCCTCGACCTGCTGAAGGGGCAGCAGTTGGCAACCGGCCACGTGATTGCCATTTTCGATGCAGGAGGGACTCGCGTCGCTCGGTCGGTCGATCATGCTCACGGGCAGGCATCGCCGAGCTTGAAGGAACTCATTGATTCGGGAGGTCGCGAAGGCGTCGGTCGTACCCGCACACTGGAAGGCGAAACCGTGCACACCGCCTTCCACCGAATCGGGTTCGGAAACTGGGTCGTGGCCGTCGGCGTTCCCGCTACGGAAGCGCGCAACGCGCTGTTGGCATCATTGGCCGCCGGGTGGGCCGGCATGGTTTGCTCCCTCGCGCTATCCGCCTGGATGGCGTGGTACTTCTCGCGGCGGGTCAGTCAGCCTATCGAGGATCTGAAGCGCGCCGCCGACGCGCTGGGACGCGGAGAGGATGTGGCGCCGGTGCAGACTGACGTCGAGGAGCTGCGCGACGTCGGCGCCGCGTTGGCCGAGGCTGCGCACGAACGGATAAAGGCCAGCGCCGAGCGCGAGCGATTGCTGACCCAGGCGGTCGACGCCTTGCAGCGAGCTGAAGACGCCTCTCGAAGCAAGGATGAATTTCTCGCCGTCCTGGGACATGAGTTGCGAAACCCTTTGGCCCCAATCGCCAGTGCCTTGCAGCTGATGACTCTGAAAGGCGAAGCGTCGACAGTCACCGAAAGGCGCATCGTGGATCGACAGCTGCGTCACATGACGCGACTGGTCGACGACCTGCTGGACGTCTCCAGGATCACGCGTCGTCAGTTGACCATTCGCAAGTCGCTCGTGCAGGTGGGCCCGTGGATCGAGCAGGTCTTGCAGTCCTTCAGCAGTTCTCTGAAGTCGCGCAGCCTTGAGGTCGATCTGCCGCAAGACGTCGCCGGCCGTTGGGTGCAAGGGGACGACGTGCGCCTTGCCCAGGTCCTGTCCAACCTGCTGAGCAATGCCGCGAAATTCACCTCGGAGCAAGGGCATATCAAGCTGAGCTGCCGGTGCGAAGGGCCAGCGGTCATCATCGCTGTAGAGGACGACGGTGCGGGTCTAGATCCTCAGCACGCGAGCCGTGTGTTCGACATGTTTTACCAAGCGCCTCAGGCATCGGACCGTGCCCGCGGCGGCTTGGGTTTGGGCCTGTCGATCGTCCGCAGCCTGGTCGAGATGCACGGCGGGACGGTGGAGGTGCACAGCGACGGAGTCGGGAAAGGGTGCCGGTTCCAGGTTCGCCTGCCGTGCGTCGATGCGCCTGCGGAGGAGACGACATCCAGATTGCCGCCGCTGTCTGCGAAGGACCTCGTATCGCGCCGCGTCCTGGTGGTGGACGACAACCGCGACGCCGCCGATACGGTGTCGACGCTGCTGGAACTCAGCGGTCACGAAGTGCGGGTGGCTTACACGCCACAGCAAGCGCTGGCCACACTAGACGGTTTCGATGCGCAGGTGGCAGTCCTGGACATCGGATTGCCAGGCATGGACGGCTATCAGCTCGCCGCTGCCATCCACGAGCGGCCCCAATGCCGCGACACGCGGCTGATTGCGCTCACCGGCTATGGCCAACAAGCCGACGTGCGACGTGCCCATGAGGCTGGCTTCGATGCCCACCTGACAAAGCCGGTTGATCCAGACCTCCTGCTTGCCACCGTAAGCAAGACCGACCCGCCACCTCGCTCCTGAGAGCGACTGACCAAGAGCGAGTTTTTTGAGCTTTAGCCACGTCCAGCTGCAAGGGACGGCTGGCGTGATCTAGAGCGATGGGTAGATACTGCATGCGGGGATGAAGAGGGCAAAGAGAGCGAATGCTCCGCCGGGGCGGCGTTCAAGAGGAACGCGGGAAGGAATCCCAATGCCGAACAGAAAAATACTGCGGGAGGTCGTCGCCATCCACGCAGCTGCGGTGTGGATCGTGCCGGGCGTGTGTGTCATGGCGCGCGCTGTTCGTGGCTTGGACATGGGGGCCAAGCGCGGCCCACTAGGTCTTCATTGATGACCTCGCAAGAGTCGACCCGGCTGCACCGACGCGTCGCGGGCCTCGTCACCGCAGCCCTTGTGGCTGCTGGCATCGCGTTGACACCTCTGGCAAAAGAGACGCTCCCGGCTGTGCCCAGCTACATGCTGGCCTTCGGTTTCGCGATGATCATCACCAACTTGCTGCTGGCCGGGCTGATGTTCAGCCGCGGGGTCAGCGAGCGCAGCAGAGGTTCAATCGAGCTGGGCACGGCCTATTGCTTCGTCGCCATACTGTTCGTGCCCCTGATCGCCGCGTTTCCAGATGCCGTGCTGCCGGGGGGCTCTTTGATCGGCAGCAAGATCAGCGCCGTCTGGCTGTGGTCGTTCTGGCACGTCGGCTTCGGCGTGCTGGTGCTGCGCTATGCGCTGGCTGCCCAAAAGCGCGAACGGTTGGAGTCGAAGGCGGCGCGGCCGGAGACCGACGAGGACGTTTCGCGGCAACTCGGCCTCGAAATCGCACTGAGCTGCGCGGCAGTCTGCACGCTCGCCTGGCTGGGTACTGCGGGCCTGCCCCTGTTACCCGCCATCTTTATGGGGCCACAGGGCCTGTTCGGAGGGGCGGGCATCCTCTCGCCCGCAGCGAGCCTGGTTGTCGACGTGGCCTGCGTCGTGGTTCTGGCGCGCTTGAAGCGGCCGAGCAATGAACAGATCTGGCTTTGCGTCGGCATGGTGGCCGCCTGCTTTGACGTCTGGCTCACCTACCAGGGCACGGCTCGTTTCTCGGTCGGCTGGTACGTCGCCAAGCTCGGCAGCCTTTTCACGACATCCATCGTGCTGGTGTCCCTGTTCGTCGAGCTGACGGCGCTGTACCGACGCACCGCGGAGATGAACCTCGTGCTGGAACAGCAGGCCCACATTGACGGCTTGACAGGGCTGGCCAATCGCCGTCGTTTCGACCAGGTCCTCGAAAGCGAATGCGCCCGGGCCGGGCGCGGCGGCCATGCGGTTTCTCTGCTGTTGATCGACGTTGATTTTTTCAAGCGCTACAACGACCGATATGGGCATCTGGCGGGGGACGACTGCCTGCGGCTTGTAGCCAAGGCCATCGAGTCATCGGTACGTCGTCCGGCCGATCTACCTTCCCGCTACGGCGGCGAAGAGTTTGCCGTGATCTTGCCGATGACGACGCGCGAGGGCGCGCTGCTGATGGCTGAACGCATCCGAGACAGCATTGCCAAACTCGACGTTGCCCACGTGGATTCCGCCTGTGGCCACATCACGGTCAGCATTGGTGCTGCCACGACGTTGGCGACTCGCGCCGATCAAGGACCAGAGCTGATCGCTGCGGCTGACCGTGCGCTTTATCAAGCCAAGGCGCAAGGGCGCAACACCACGTGCGAGGCAGCGACCGATGCGCAATCCAGCGTCGATGTATCGCGGCCGTCGGCCGGGGCTTCCGCTCGGAGCAGCAGAGTTGAAGGCGACAAAGCTCTGGGCTAGGGCCCACGGCTTCGTGAGTGCGACGGCAACGTATCGACTGCGAGGTTCAAGCCTCTTGCGAACCGGGAGAAACCTGCGGACGAGCCAACGTTCTTGCCTCGTACGATGAGGCTGGCAGCAGCTGAAAGACGGGGGGCTCATGACATCGCTGGCGAAGGCCATCAACCGCCGTCTCATCCTGGGCGTTATTGCGGTGAACGTGATTGTGTGGCTACTCGCCAGCGCGGCGCTCGCCTTGAGCCGCCAGCACTATGACGCCGCCGCCCATACCTCCACGCAAAACCTCGCACGTTCGCTGTCCACAACCGTTACTGGGGTACTCGGACGGATCGACGTTGGCCTGGGGGCCATTTCTCTGGAGGTTGAAGACCAGCTGGCTCATGGCGGCATCTCTACGCCTCGATTGACCCATCACCTGGCCGAGCACAAGCGGCACCTGTATGAGTTTGAGGACATCTGGGTTGCCGACGAAGGCGGGAACATCCGATGGGGCACGCAGCTCCCGACGGGAAAGGTGACCAACATTGTTGACCGCGAATACTTTCGGCGCCTCCGGACCGATTCCTCGGCGACTTTGATCATTTCCAAGCCAGTGATCGGCCGCATCACACAGGCCTGGTCGATCCTCATCGCGAGGCGAATCAACAATCCGGACGGGTCGTTTGCGGGCATCGTGCTGGGATCCCTGCGCGTGCTGGACTATTTCAACGACCTTTTCTCGAACTTCGAGCTCGGACCCAGGGGTCTGATCGCCGTCCGTGCCACAGACATGGACCTCTACACCGAGTACACCAAGACCCCTGGCGTCCTCCCTGCGCCACCTGGCAGTGCCCGCGTATCGGCCTCGACCCGTCAGGCTGTCGCACAGAACCCAGCATCGGGCAGCTTCCTCGAGCGTAGCGACGCCGACGGGATCGCCCGCACCTATAGCTATCAGAAGATTGACCGGTACCCGCTTTACATCTTCGTTGGACAGGATTGGGAAGAGCTGATGGCGCCCTGGCGGCGAGAGCTGGCCTCGACGCTGGGCCTCCTGTTCGTCTTTGCCCTGGCCTCGTTTGCCTACACACGATCCAGCTGCCGCCGCACCACGTCGATGTTCCAAGCCCGCGAGGCCGACCAAGCCCAAATTCAGCGCGAACGTGGGCGGCTTCAGAAGGTGCTGGACTTCGCGCCCATTGGGATGGCCTTCGTCTCGGACAAGATCGTTCGTTTTACCAATCCCGCCATGACGCGGATGTTTGGCGTGACACCGGGGGACAACGCGCTCGACTTCTATGTGAACTCCGAAGACCGCCTGTCGATAGAGAGCAAGCTGTCGAATGGCCAGCTGCTGTCGAACCAGGAAGTCCTGATGTACGACAAGGAGGGGCGCCAGCGTGACATGTTGGTCACCTACTTGCCCATGAGCTATGAAGGCGAGGCCGGCGTTCTTACATGGGCGCTGGACATCAGCGACGTCCGACGCTCCGAGCAGGCGATGCGAGCGAGCCAGCAGCAAATGCGCACCCTGGTAGACAGCATCGACGCATCGATCTTCATGAAGGACTGCGAAGGTCGGTACGTTCTTGCGAACGCGTATCACGAGCGAGTGCGTTGGTCCGAGGTTCCCGGAGCCCTTGGACTGCGGGACGCCGACTTCATGCCCATGGAGCTAGCGGACGACGTCATGAGGACCGATCGGGAGGTCATGCAAAGCTGCCGACAGTTGTCTTACGAAGAGTCGCTGATCGATCGGCACGGTACGACCCGGTACTTCCAGATGACCAAGGTACCGATCCTCGATTCCGCCGGCCACGTCGCCGGTCTGTGCGGCGTCGCGTTTGAGATCACGGCGCGCAAGGAAGCCGAACGCACGATCGAGCGCATCAAAGATGAGGCGATGGCCGCGACCCGGGCCAAAAGCGAGTTTCTCGCCAATATGAGCCACGAGATTCGCACGCCCCTGAACGCCATCATCGGCATGTCCCACCTGGCACTGCAAACGCCGCTTGATGGCAAACAGCGCAACTACGTCGAGAAGGCAAACCTCGCGGCCAACAACCTGCTTGGCATCATCAACGACATCCTGGATTTCTCGCGGATCGAGGCCGGTCGGTTGGAACTGGAAGCGGTGGACTTCGACCTCGAGGCCGTCATGGAAGGGGTGGCCGCGCTTCTCGGCCTCAAGGCCGAAGAGAAGGGGCTGGAGTTGATCTTCAACATCGCGCCGCAAGCGCCGACGCAACTGCTGGGTGATCCGCTTCGCTTGGGGCAAGTGTTGGTCAACCTGTGCAGCAACGCGATCAAGTTCACGAGCCAAGGCGAGGTTCTCGTCGCTATCGAAAGTCAGTCCTGCGACGGGGATCAGGTCGAGCTCCATTTCTGTGTCCGAGACACGGGAATTGGCATGACGGAAGAGCAACGCGGGAAGCTGTTCCAGTCATTCAGCCAAGCCGACTCATCGACCACCAGGAAATACGGCGGATCCGGGCTGGGTCTGGCCATTTCGAGGGATCTCGTGGCGCTGATGAATGGCGAGATCTGGGTCGAATCCTCACCTGGCGAAGGCTCTGCCTTCCACTTTCGGGCCCGCTTCGGCAAAGGCCGCGCGCCGTCCCGGCGCTACTCACTCGACATCGATGCACTGAATGGTCTGCATATCCTCGTCGTAGACGACAACGCCGCTTCGCGCGGGGTCCTGACCGCGATCGCCGAGAGCTGTGGCCTGCGTGTCATGCAGGCACAAGACGCGGCCGCTGCTCTGGCGAGGCTGGCCGAGTTGCAGTCCAGCGCCGAGCGACTTGACCTCATGCTGATCGATTGGAAGTTGGCCGGCATGGACGGCATTGGATGCGCCCGCATGCTGATGGACGCGTGCGGGGAAAGCATTCCCACCGCCGTGATGGCCAGCGCGTTCAGCAGCGAAGAGGTGGCACATATCGCGAGGACGCAGCGTGTCGATCTGAGATCCGTTGTCCCGAAGCCGGCAACGCCGTCCTCGCTCCTGGAAGCCATCGGCACGGCGCTTGGACGATTCGCGCCGTCCATGACCGGACACACGGCTTCCGTTGCGTTGGACGCTGGCGGCCGCAAGGCGATTGGCGGGGCTCGTCTGCTGCTTGCTGAGGACAACGCCCTGAACCAAGAGCTCACCGTTGCGCTGCTCGTCGAAGTTGGCGTGGCGGTGGTGACGGTGGAGAACGGCCGAGCTGCACTGGACGCGCTCGCGGGCGACGGACCCTTCGACGGCGTCTTGATGGACTGCCAAATGCCTGTGATGGATGGATACACGGCGGCTCGCGAGATCCGCCAGAACGCTGCGTGGTCACAGCTGCCAATCATTGCTATGACCGCCAACGTGATGTCAGGTGATCGCGAGCGAATTCTTGCCGCCGGCATGAACGACTTCATCGCCAAGCCGCTCTCCGTAGACCGAATGTTTGAGACCCTCGGCAAATGGATTCGACCCGGGGCCCGCCAGCCGGCCCCATCCCTTGGCCTCGACCCTCATGCGCGCGAAACGCCGGCTCTCAAGCCGAGCATGGAATATCCCGGCATCGTCCAGCAGGCTGGCCTGCGTGCTTGCGGCGGAAACACCAAGCTCTACAGCCGGGTGCTGGCCAAGTTCCGCGAGCAGCAACTCGACTTCGCGCAGAGATTCTCGATTGCAAGGAAGGATCCCGACACGTCGTCAGCAGTCCGGGAAGCGCACACGCTCAGAGGCTCCGCAGGAAGTGTCGGCGCCTTGGCTGTCGAGACCGCTGCCGCGGATCTTGAAGAGCTTTGCGCGTCCGGCGCAACGACAGCGGCCATCGACCAAAAGTTGGTGCAGCTTGAGGAGCTTTTGAACGTGGTGTTGCTGGGCTTGAGCGACATCGACCGCGCCAAGACCTGAGTACAGCCCCTATTCCAGTGGTCGTCAGGATCCAGGCCAGCGCGATGAGCACGCAATCCAGTCATCATTAGCGCTGGCGGAGGCCAAGAGGCAATGGAGCGGTGCGTTGGCTCTACAGCGGGCGCCGTCTTTCGCAGCGCCCACGACCGATGTACGCTGTGTGAGATGCAATTCGGCCGATCCAGCGTAACGTGCAGCGCACTGTGCCAACGAGGTCTGCGACAGCATCCGGCGCGGCCCCACCAGATGAGCGGCACGCATTCTCACAACCGTCGCGTTCAGTTCCTGGCCGGCGTCGGGTGCGCGAAATCAGCACGGACGACTGGGCCAAGGCCAACGCCGCGTTCAAGCCTGTCTGGCGCGGCTGGATCGGCCCAAGGGCAAAGCTATGCTGCCCAATCTATATCTTCTGCGCGGATTGACCTCCGCGATTGGGCGGTAAATGGATCTTGCAAACGAGCTTGCGGAATTGATCGCCGAGGCACTGCGGGAAAACCGTCCACGGTTCGATGCTGAGACCGTGCGTGCGGTCGATCTCGGCTGCTTCCCATGGCACGGCACGCTGGAGCTGAGCTTCCTCACCACCAGCGAACCCGGGCTGAGAATCGAGAGGTCGCCCTTTACTTCAGTGGGTGACTGGCGCTTCTACGACGTCATGCCTGACTGGCCGGCCGCCAAAAACGTTGCGACTGCAATGCGCCGTGAGTGGGCAACCTCCAAGGACCAGAGGGCAACCGCGGATGCCTACTTTCGGACATGCGCAACCGCACTACGAAGCGGGGTCGTTGGGGACGCGCTCGCGCTCTATAAGCGCTCTACGGATTTCACCCTTCAGGTTCTCAACCCGGATCAAACAAACAGTATCAACTACTGCGCGACGTCCTGACTTTTGGCTTTGCTGCCGACGCCGCCAGAACGCCGGCCGGAGGTCGATAGCAGCCGCCAGGCGGTTGTGACGCGAACGGCTTCCAGCCTCTGGCCGAAGTCAGCGCCGCAGAGGACGCAGGTACAGAAAGCGAAAGATCAAAGGCGACTACCAAGCAAGGCACCGCAGGCAGCCATGAGATACGAATTCAACGAACTGCGGCGCGTCACCGGGCCGGCCTTGGCACTGTGCCTGATCTGTGGTGCCAGCACCTCATTGGCCCAGGGGTGCACGGCCGATGGTGTCGCCCCATTTGTTCGACGGTTTTACACCGTGGGCAGTCATCCAACCTATGTCCCGTCATCGGCCGCGTTGCGCAGGCCGGACTCTCCGTTCAGTCGGCGGCTTCGAAAATCACTGCTTGCTGCAGCGATGGCCCGCACAGACTTCGTGAGCGTTTTCCCAGACCACTCTTCAGGCGATGGGGAATCCATGGTCTACAAGCCCCCGTTCGTTGACGCCGATATCTTCAAAGGCCCACCGGACGGCTCGCCGGGGTTCGAAGTTTCCGAAGTTCGCGCCATGCCTGGAGGAAGGTGGAAAGTGCGCGTGCGCTCCGTTGAAGAGCCTGGCACGAGTCCTTGGGATGTCACGGTCAAGATCGCGCAGGAATCCAAGCGGTGCGTCATCGACGACGTCATTGATACATCGGAACCCGGCGCATTGAGCCTTACCGAGTTGCTCAGGCGCGGCGTCAGCAGAGTGCGGTGAGAAGTGGCCGATGAACGAAAGCGGTCCCAGGCCCACGGCCATTCATGTGCAAAGGGGGGTGACTGCTAGAAGGTGCCGCAACTGACCAGTTGGCCTGCCTCGTGGGTCGATGGCCGCCGGCTGAGGCGCGACATCGAAGGACCGCGTCCAGCCGGAAGCCGACAGCCGCTCAGCAGCGAAAGCCGAACTTCACATACATTTAGGCCGCGTTGCGCCGCCTGCTAGAGATAAGCATCAGCGGGCAGCTTGAATACCAAAGCGAGCATGAGCGCCCAGCGGGGGCTCGGTCGTCGGCTCGCTGAGCGGGCAATCCCGCCGTTGTGCATGACGAAGCCGACTGGCAGAGTCGCGCCACGTTAACGGCAATCTTGTGCACGGAGTTTCCATGCGTCTTCGATTGTGTGTTCTTTCGGTCGCGATCTCATTTGCGACAGTGTCTTTCGCACAGACACCACCCGAAATTCGCCGTGAATTCGCCCCTGCGGCGAAAATCTGTAGCGAGTTGGCACTAGAGGAAGTTACTGCTCGCCTTCTATCTGGCTGGTCACGGTGCTTCGCTGGTGTGGCCAAACCGCACAGTCAGCCAGTTATTGTTGGTCGGGTCCCAATTCTCATTCCCGCGGGTCCTGGGGCGAAGCTTGCCGTTCGTGTGGAACGCGATGGTGACGTCACAACGTTAATTAGCGAAGGGCCCGAGCCCATCGGAATTATGTTCATTGCCGACGTTCAGAAGACTGAAGTCTGTACAGCAGAGATCCAGATACGTGGCGCTTCAAAATTCGCCAACTCAATTGCGGCCCCGGCGGGCAAGTTTGTAGACGCCCCAGACGCTGAGTGCCCGAGGGCCGGAAGGTAGCTTCGGCTTAGGCTCGCCGATCCAAAGACGCCTGCACGCCCCGGGGCGACTTCCGTATTGCATCGATAGCGTCACTGACAGTCATTCTTCGCGAATGACAGCTGCCCAGCCTCGAGTTGCCGGCCGGCAGCCGCTTCGCAGCGATTGCGGTCTTTCGGCATGCGGTGATAGCGTGGCGGCTATCACCCAATAGTCGCTAACTAGATGCCAATCGTCGATGTTGAGCTGGTATGTGAGAGCGAGCGCGAGGCACCGCCAGTGTCCGCCGCGTCTCTCGCGTCTGCTCTTGGAACCGTATTCGGCAGTGCGCCGGGCCGCACTTGGGTGCGAGTACGCTTTCTGCGGTCGTCTAGGTATGCAGAGAACGACTGTGAGCTCAGCCTGGAAGATTTGCCTGTCTTTGTCACCGTACTGCACGCCCACTGGCCAGCAGGAGAAGCGATGATTGAGCAAGTTGGTCATGTCACCCGAACAGTCGCCGGGTGCCTGTCCATTTCCCCTGAGCGGGTGCATGTCCAGTACGCGCCAGAGGCCGCAGGCCGGCAGGCTTTCGCGGGCACGCTGGTGCGTTGAGCGGTTTATAGACGCAGTATCCGCGAACGTTAGTTCGCTTCCAGTGTCGGTTCTCACCGAGTTCTGAATTCCTCTCACTCAGTCCTGTAGCGCCTACGTCGCCCCCCGAGGAAGCCAGGGCCTGATAGGGCCCTGGCGGCCGCAATCGCCTTCATTGGCATTTTAAATTGCGCGCTAACTATTAGCGCGCTACATTATTGACCATGGACAGACGACAACGACGCAGCAAGGACGCGCAGCACCGCTGAAAGCGACCTTGCAGCGACACCGCCACCGGTCCATCCACCGCAAAGCTGTCTCCACCTCAACGCTCAAAGGACTTTCACCATGAACGCACTTGCCCTCTCCATCCTCTTGGTCCACGGCGGCTTCGTCGACGGCTCCGGCTGGGAAGACGTCCACGCCATCCTCAAGAAGGACGGCTACAACGTCAGCGTCGTGCAGAACCCGACGACCTCGCTGGCCGACGACGTGGCCGCCACCAAGCGGCTCATCGACGCCGCGCCCGGCCCCGTGCTGCTGGTTGGCCACTCCTATGGGGGTGTCGTCATCACCGAGGCCGGCAACGACCCCAAGGTGAAGGGCCTGGCCTATATCGCTGCCTTCGCGCCGGACAAGGGCGAGTCGGTGCAGACGCTGATCGCCAACCCGGCTCCCGGCGCGCCGGTGCCGCCCATCTTGCCTCCCAAGGACGGCTTCCTGTTCTTGGACCAGGCCAAGTTCGCTGCCTCGTTCGCTGCTGATGTCGCGCCCAAGAAGGCCGCTTTCATGGCCGCATCGCAGGTTCCCTGGGGCGTTGCTGCCCTGGGTGGCGCGGTGAGCGAGGCCTCGTGGAAGAACAAGCCGAGCTGGTACCTCGTTGCCAAAGACGACAAGATGATCCCGCCGGCCGCCCAGCGAGCCATGGCCCAGCGTGCGGGCGCCACCGTCGTCGAGGTGGCGGGCAGCCACTCGGTCTACCTGTCGCAGGCCAAGGTGACGGCAGCGCTCATCGAGCAAGCTGCCAAGGGAATCGCCTCAAACTGACGAGACCAGCGGCACCTCTCCCGGGAGGTGCTGTTCGGTCTGCACCCCTAACCTGAACGCCATCAGCAAAATAATTGTTTGACACCTAAAGCAATCGCGCCTAGATTTGCATCAAGGTAGTTGACATCTAAAGCATTTCCTCCAACGAGGTGCCCCATGAAGATCGTTGACGTTGTCGAGCAAACCCCGGTGCGCCGTCCTCAGGCGACCCCAGCCTCTCGGTTCAATGCGCTGGCTCTTGCAGCGTTTGCCTTGCAGGTGGCGCTGAGCGTGGCGTGTGCTTGTGTGATCGTGGAGCCTGCCTCCGCGGTCAGCGAGCCTGACGCGCCGCCCCTGTTGACCGCGGCCCTGACGCCGCCCTGATTCCTCTCCCGTTCCCGCAGTTCCATCCGCAGCCGGGCACCTTCTCTGGGTGACGGCCCGGCTGCCGCCGCAACGCTGTTGTCCATCAGCCCCGAACGGGGCAGGTGCGGCCGCTGCATGCGTGGCGATCACAGGCAAACCCGCCCACATCGTTGCCCACCACCTTTGTCAAAGAAAGCGAGCACATCATGAATACTCTGGCACTGAGCATCGTCCTGATCCACGGCGGTTTCGTGGATGGCTCCGGCTGGGAGCCGGTCTACAACATCCTGCAGAAGCAGGGCTACAACGTCAGCATCGCGCAGCACCCGACCACTTCGCTGGCCGACGACGTGGCCTACGTGAAGCGCCTCGTCGCGGAGCAACCCGGTCCCGTGCTGCTGGTGGGCCACTCCTATGGCGGCGTGGTGACGACCGAGGCCGGCAACGACCCCAAGGTCAAGGGCCTGGTCTACATCGCCGCGTTCGCGCCGGACAAGGGCGAGTCGGTCCAGACGCTGATCGCCAATCCGGTTCCCGGCGCGCCGGTGCCGCCCATCCTGCCTCCCAAGGACGGCTTCCTGTTCCTGGACCAAGCCAAGTTCGCTGCGTCGTTCGCGGCGGACGTGGCGCCCCAGAAAGCGGCTTTCATGGCGGCGTCGCAGGTGCCCTGGGGCGTCGCAGCACTGGGTGGCGCTGTCACCGAAGCCTCGTGGAAGAACAAGCCGAGCTGGTACCTCGTCGCCAAGGACGACAAGATGATTCCGCCAGCCGCGCAGCGCGCCATGTCGCAGCGCGCGGGCTCTACCGTCGTCGAGGTGCCCGGCAGCCACTCCGTCTACGTGTCGCAGCCCAAGGCCACCGCCGCCCTCATCGAGCAGGCCGCCAAGGCCATCTCTCAGGCGAAGTGATGCGCTGAAGAGGTCTCCCGGCCTTGCCGGGAGACTTCGGACGCTCACTCTTTGCGCAACGTGCGCGTTAGCGCCTTCAGTGTGTCGCGGAGCTCGGCGCCGCGCGCCAGCGGTATCTGGCACGCGGTCGTGAAGCCGCTGCTCACGCGCTCGGCCTTCTCCTGTAGCGCGCGACCTTCACGGGTGAGTTCGACGCTCAGATTGCGCTCGTCGCTTGGGTCGCGCTTGCGCGTTAAGAACCCCGCTTCTTCCAGCCGCTTCACGAGCGGCGTGACTGAGCCCGAGTCCTGGCCCAGCCGCTCGGCCAAATGCTTGACCGACACGCCATCGCGCTCCCACAGCACCAGCATGACAAGGTACTGCGGATAGGTGAGCCCCACGTTCGCCAACGCCTCCTTGTACGTCTGCAGCATGGCCAGCGAGCTGGCATACAGCGCGAAACAAAGCTTGTCGTCCAGCGTGGGGTACTTCGTCTCGGGTTTGCCCGCGGGTCTTGTTGCCATGTTTGCGTCCTCGCGATTCTCAAGCGTGCCAATGGTTGGCACGCATCTTAAATACGGGCGTGAGCCGAATCTGCAAGCCTGGGCCGTTGCTGCAAGACGGCGACAGCGTGGCCTTCGTTCAATGGACAGTAAGTCCACAACGAAGGAGACAAGCTGTGAAGCAAGTGTTTTCCATCCTGGCCTTGATGCTCGCGCTGACCGGTTGCGGCGGCGGCAACGACGACAGCACACCGCCGCCTGCCGCGCCGACCCCTGTAGACCCGACGCTGGTGCAGACGCTGCAGGGCCCGGTGAAGGGGGTGGCGGGGGATGGCGTGCAGACGTTCATGGGCATCCCCTATGCCGCGCCGCCGGTGGGCGCATTGCGCTGGAAGCCGCCGGCGGCGCCTGCGACGCGCAGCACCACACTCAATGCCGCGCAGCCCGGCGCGCAATGCCTGCAGGCGGGGCCACCGCCGGCCAACGCAGCCATAGGTGCTGAGGACTGCCTTTACCTCAATATCTACCGGCCGGCCACACCGCCGGCTGGTGGCGCGCTGCCCGTCATCGTGGCGGTGCATGGCGGCGGATTCGTGCTGGGCTCGGCGATGTTCATCGATGGCACGTCGCTCGCCAAGACGAACAACGTCATCGTGGTGGCGATCAACTACCGGCTCAGTGCGCTGGGCTTCTTGGCGCACCCGGCGTTGACCGCGGAAGACACCACTGCCCACGCCTCCGGCAACTACGGGCTGATGGACCAGGCCGCAGCGCTGGCCTGGGTCAAGGCCAACATCGCGGCCTTTGGGGGCGACCCGGCCAACGTGACGATCACCGGCGGGTCGGCGGGCGGGCTGTCGGTGTTCACGCACATGGTGTCGCCGGTCAGTGCGGGGCTGTTCGCCAAGGCGGCACCGCAGAGCGGCGGCTTCTCGCGTCTGCAGGCGCCACTGGCCCAGGCCGAGGCAGCAGGCGTGGCCTTCTCCCGACCGTGGAACTGCAACGGGACGGCGGATGTGGCCGCATGTTTGCGCGCGCTGCCGGCCGCCACCACGCTGGTGGGCGCGCTGCCGCCGCCGTTCACGGGCACGGGCAACCTGAATGCCTGGCTGCCTATCGTGGACGGCCGCTTCATGACGACATCCACCACCACCGCCTTCGCCGCAGGCACATTTGCCAAGGTGCCCTTGATGACCGGCTTTGTAGACGACGAGGGCACCTTCTTCGTCGGCGCCGCGTTCGGCCAGAGCCCGCTCACTGACGCGCTGTTCATGCCCGTGGGCGTGATGGGCTTCATGGGCTTTGGCGATCCCGCCGTGGCCGGCAGTATCGCCACCGCGCTGTACCCCACGTCAGCCTACGCCACGCCCAACCAGACGCTGGCCCGCGTGTACGGCGACTACCGCGTCGTCTGCGGCGTGCTGCAGGATAGCGAGTCCATCGCCGCCGCACTGCCCACCACCGCGCAGGCCTGGGTCTACCAGTTCTCCGAAAAGGCGCCGTACACCGACGCCAACTCGCTGCCCAACCGCTTGCCGCCGACGCCCACCATCAGCTACGGCGCCTTCCACGGAGCGGACCTGGCCTACTGGTTCAATCAGATGACCTCGAGCCCCACCGCCACGCAAATGCAACTCGGCCGCACCATGACCGACGCGCTGGCCGCCTTTGCCAAGACGGGCAACCCCAACGGCACGGGCAGCTTCCCGCGCTGGCAGCCCTATTCGCGCGGGCAGCGCAACGTACAGAGCTTCAGCCACACGGCGGTCAACGCGGCGTTTGATGCCTACGGCTCGCACCAATGCGGCTTCTGGTATGGGCAGCCGCCCACCACGCATCTTTGAACGCTAGCGCCTTGACTGCCGGCGCACTTCGCCCGGCGTCACGCCGTAGGCCTCGCGGAACACGCGGTTCAAATGGCTTTGGCTGGAAAAGCCGAGGTCCGCTGCCACGGCCGCCAACGGCAGAGTGGTGCGCTGCAGCAGCTCCTTCGCCCGCTCCGCGCGCCGGCGCATCACGTAGCGGTGCGGCGAAGTGCCCGTGGCGTTGCGGAACAGGCGCACGAATTGGGCTCGGCTCAGGCCCGCGGCATCGGCCAGCGTGGGCAACGCCAGGTCGTCGCCGAGCCGCTCCTCGATCAGCTCAGCTACGCGCTGCCACTGCGAGGGGCTGAGCTTGCCCCTCTCGTCAGCGGTGCTGCCGCGCCCTATGCCGCGTGTGCGCCGCGTGTGCAGCAGCACGCCGAGCGACAGCGACTGCGCAAACAGCGCGCCGTTGGGGCTGCCGTCCAGCACCTCGCGCAGCATGGCCCGCAGCATCGCGGCCAGCGGCTCGTCGTTGAACTCAGTGGCGGGCTGCAGCAGCAGGCCGGACAGCAAGTCGTCATCGTCCATCAACGCGGTGGCCGCCGGCTCCAGCCCCAGGATGACGCGCCGCGCGTTCGCACAACCCGCCTGGTGTACCTTCAGCTCCGTGCCGCCGGTGAACAAGGCCATCTTGCCGGGGCGGAACTCCACGTCATGCGTTCGCCCGCGTGAGTGAATGCTCGTCTTGATGCGGCCGCTGTCCAGCAGCACCATGCTCGTCACCGGCACCTCGAAGGTACTGCGCCACGCCCCGGGCGGCGTGCCCACCCAGCTCAACGGCAGCCCGGCCCAGGCCGCCTGCTGAGCGGGCGACATGAGGCTGGGCACCTGCGAAGTGACGACTTCAGCGGGCAGCACGCGCTCGACGACTTCGTTCATGAAGGCTCCTTCCTGCTCAACAGCACACCGCGCCGTGGAACTGGCTCGATGCCACCGGCATTGCGGGAACCCGGCCTGCGCAGGGTAAGTCCGACACTATTCGAGTTCCTTACAAGGCACTTGAGGCTCGGTGCCCGCCCTTGGTGATCGGCAGGAGCCTGTTCGCGTCAGCGACGAGCTAGGGTACTCAAAGAGAAAGGGGGCCGCAGCGTCAGCCGCGGCCCCTTTTCGTTTCGAAGCGATTCAGCGAGCCAGGCTCAGCGCTGAGGACGCTTGCTGGCGACGTTCGTCCAGGCTCAGCGAGCCAGCACCGAACGCGACGAACTGCAGCAGGCCACCGGCCATGGCAATGTTCTTCAGGAAGTGGAACATCTGGTTCTGGTCGGCCAGCGCGCTGTGGAAGAACAGGGCGGAGACGACAGAGAAGACTGCCAGCGCAGCCGCGACGAGGCGGATGCGATAACCCAGCACGAGAAGCAGCCCGCCGCCCAGCTCTGCCACCAGGGCTGCTGCATAGGCCAGCGTGGGCGCGGGAAGGCCGACGGAGGCGATGTAGCCGATGGTGCCGGTGGGGGCAGCGAGCTTGCCGAAGGCGCTGATCAGGAAGATGGCAGCCATCAGCAGCCGGCCCACGAGGGGCAGCACCGAGGTGGCGGCGGAAGAAGAGGTCTTGGTGGCGTTCATGATGATTTCCTTTGAGGTTGAATGGGCAAGAAGGACGAGTTCTCGGTCTTGACGAGCGCCGTCAGCGCACGCGGCCGCGGGCGCGGAGTTGCTCGCCGAGCTGAGCAATTTCTTGTTCGCCGCGCTGGAGCGCGGCATGGCTGGTGTGCACGGAGTAGTGGCCCAGCACCAGATCGTGCGGATGCTTGATCGCGGTACCGAGGAGGAATTCGGTTTCACCTTCGGCAACCAAGTCGACGGTCGCTCCGCTGTCGTCCAGGACGGCCAGCTCGTTTTCCAGGCGATGGCCGTCGAAATGAAGCGCGCCTTGCGAAACGTGGAACCAACCCACGCTGTGGCCCTGCGGAGGCCTCAACTGCCAGCGCTCGCCGTTGCGCAGTTGCACGTGCAGCAGTTGCACACCCGTCGGCGCTTCGACCTCGCTGCGGGCGTCGCCATGCCGTCCCAGGATGACACGAGCCGGACCCAGTCGGGGCACCGCCTCTGGCCCCAGGTACTGGCTCCGCGCTTCAGCGGTTTCAAGCTCCTGTGGGAGGGCCACCCAGATCTGATAGCCCCGGAATCGCGCCGAACCAATTGGCGCGCCGTCGTGCCAAACGCCGCGACCTGCGCGCATCCACTCAACGCTGCCGGCCTCCAGCACTCCCGCAGCGCCAGTGGTGTCCTCGTAGCGCATACGGCCGGACAGCAGCACGGTGGTCGTGGCAATGCCCGAGTGCGGATGCATGGGAAACATAGGGCTGCCCATCGACATGAAGTCGAAGTAGTCCAGGAACACGAATGGTTTGAGCAGTGCGCCGGCCTCGCGAGGGCCGAAGACGCGCGTGACGGGACCTTGGCGGCGGCCGCTGACGCGAGCGATCAGCCGTCGAGGCGGCTCAGACTCGGGCACCCTGTTTTGGAGGGTCGGGTCCGTCAGCACGAGGTGGCGCGGAGGTTTTTGAAGGAGGGCTGGCATGGTCGTTGGCTTCGATGGAAGAGCTGGAACGAAGCTTAGAAACTGGACAGCCAGCTGAGAAGCCAATATGTTTGGATGGATTCCATCTAGAGGAGCGATAGATGCTCGACGGCGTATCCATGGACCAACTGCGGACCTTCATCGCGGCAGTCGACGAGGGCAGCTTTTCGGCGGCGGGCCGCAAGCTGCGGCGGGCCCAGTCCGTGGTCAGCCAGACCATGGCCAACCTTGAGGCGCAACTGCGCGTCAGCCTATTCGACCGCAGCGGGCGTTACCCGGTGCTGACCGACCAGGGCAAGGCCTTGCTCGGCGAGGCCAAGACGGTGGTCAACGGCATGGACGCTTTCAAGGCCAGGGCGCGCACCTTGTCAGAAGGCCTGGAGCCCGAGCTGTCGGTGGCCGTCGACGTGATGTACCCGATGGCTTCGCTGACCGACACGGTGGGCGCCTTCCGCCAGGCCTTCCCCACCACGCCGCTTCGCATGTACGTCGAGGCGCTGGGCGCCGTTGTGCAGCCCGTGCTGGACGGCGCCTGCCGCATCGGCGTCATCGGCTCGCTGCCCGTGGTGCCCGACGGCCTCCATGCCGAGCCGCTGGCCGAGGTACCGATGGTCACAGTGGTCGCCCCCGGCCACCCGTTGGCCCAGATTCCGGGCCTGGTGCGCTCGCCAGAACTGGAGCGGCATGTGCAGCTGATCCTCACTGACCGGACCTCCCTCAGCGCCGGTCGCAACTACGGTGTGCTGTCGGCGCAGATCTGGCGCTTGGCCGACCTGGGCGCCAAGCATGCTTTCCTGAAAGCCGGCTTCGGGTGGGGCCACATGCCCCTGGCCATGGTGCAGCCGGACCTGGATGCCGGCTCGCTCGTGCGGCTGCGCCTGGAGGCGCACCAGCCGGCCACGCCGGGCATCGCGATGTACGCGGCCTACCGCAACGACGCGCCACCCGGGCCGGCCGGCCGCTGGTTCATCGACCGGCTGCGGCGGCCGCCGACCAACCAATCTATCTGAACGATGGATTCCATCGAAACAAATAGGCTACCGAGATAGATGACCCGTCCCTACTCTTGTCTGCATGCGACTCGCCGAGTCGCTCCAGCTCTAAGGAGTAGAGGATGTCCCAGCAGGATTTCAACGACAAGGTCGTGCTCGTCACCGGTGCCGGATCGGGCATCGGCCGGGAGGCGGCGCGCAGCTTCGCCGCTCGCGGCGCGCTCGTGTTCGCCGCCGATCTCAACGCCACCGGCCTCGCCGAAACGCGCGACCTGATCGTCGAGCTCGGCGGCCGAGTGCAGACGGCCACGGTCGACGTGGCGGACGAGGCGCAGTTCGTCGCGTTGATCGAACGAATCGCCCGTGAGGCCGGCCGGCTCGACGTGGCGTTCAACAACGCCGGCATCACCGGTCAGGCCCACCGCATCGAAGACTACCCGACGGCGGATTTCGACCGCGTCATCGCGGTCAACCTGCGCAGCGTGTTCCTCTGCATGAAGCACGAGCTGCCGCTGATCAAGCGCAGCGGCGGCGGTGCCATCGTCAACACAGCGTCCGTGGCGGCCATGACCGGCCCCGGAGGCATGAGCGCCTACGCGGCCTCCAAGCACGGCGTGCACGGGTTGACTCGCGTGGCCGCGATGGAGAACGCCGCCCACCAGGTACGCGTCAACGCGCTGGCACCTGGCTGGACCGAGACGCCGATGGTGGCCGCCGCCAGCGCACAGAACCCCGCCTTTGCGCAACTGGCCACCACGGCCATCCCCGCCAAGCGCGGCGCCCACCCCAGCGAGATCGCCGCGGCCGCGGTCTGGCTGGCCTCCGACGCCGCCAGCTACGTGATGGGCCAGATGCTCGTCGTCGACGGCGGCATGACGGTCGGCGGCTTCGAACTCTGACCAACCCCTCCAAGGAGAACACCATGACCGACATCAACATCAGCGAGGCCGCCAAGGCCGTCATCCGCCGCAACACCGAAGAAGTGCAAGGTGGCGGCAACTGGGCCCTCTTCGACGAGCTGTTCGCCGACGACTTCGTGGATCACACACCACAGCCCAAGACCACGGCCGACAAGGCGGGCGTGCTGACTCTTTACCGCAGGCTTCGCGAGGCCTTCCCGGACTTCCACGCCATCGTGCACTGGCAGCGCGCCGAGGGCAATGTGGTGACGACCTACAAGACCTACCACGGCACCCACCGGGGCAATTTCCTCGGCATTGCCCCCACCGGCAGAGCCATCCAGTTCGAGACGGTAGACGCCATGCGCGTACGCAATGGCCGTATCACCGAGCACTGGGGCGTGGCCAATCTGTACTCGGTGCTCGAGCAGCTCGATGCGCAGCCGCTGTGAGGAGCCCCACATGAACACCAACATCCTGCAAGGCAAGGTCGTCGTCGTCACCGGTGCCGCCAGTGGCATCGGTAGGGCCATTGCCATCAACGCCGCTCGGCATGGCGCCAAGGCGGTCATCGTGTCCGACATCACGGAGATGCCGCGTGAAGGCGGCACGCCCACCACCCACGAGATTGAGGCGCTCGGCGTACCGGTGCGCTTCCACAAGACCGACGTCAGCCGGCGTGAAGACGTCGACGCGCTCGTCGATGCAGCTTCGGAGTTTGGCGGTGTCGACGTGATGGTGGCCAATGCCGGCATCACGCTGCGCGCCGACGGACCCGACGTGGGCACGGACGACTTCCACCGCCTGATGGCCGTCAACCTCGACGGCACGCTGTTCAGCGCCCAGGCGGCTGCGCGCCAGATGCGATCGCTCGGCAAGGCCGGCAGCATCGTGCTGATGGCTAGCATGGGCGGCCTGTCCGGCGCCGGCATGACGGTGGCCTATTCCACCAGCAAGGGCGGCGTTGTGCTGATGGCCAAGGCCCTCGCCGATGCGCTCGGCCCCGACGGCATCCGCGTCAATGCGGTGGCGCCCGGCACGATTGACACGCACCTGCTGCGCACCAGCCCCGGCATCGCCGAAGCGGCCGAGGGCTTTCGCCAGCGCACGCCGCTGCGTCGGCTGGGCCGCCCCGAAGAGATCGGCGACGCCGTGGCCTGGCTCGGCTCCGACCTCTCCAGCTACGTGACCGGCATCGCCTTGCTTGTCGACGGCGGCCTGCTGTCCGTCATCTGAATCCCACCCATCCAAGGACCATCATCATGAACACCACCATTCGCTTCCACAAGAACGGCGGCCCCTCCGTCCTCGAAGTCGAGGACGACGCCATCGTCGCCCCGGGCCGGGGCCAGGTACGCCTGCGCCATGAGGCCATCGGCGTGAACTTCATCGACACGCTGTTCCGCGAAGGCGCCTTCCCGGTGCCGCTGCCGTCCGTGCCCGGCGTCGAGGGCGTGGGGGTCGTCGAGGCGCTGGGTGTCGGCGTGACCGGCATCGCCGTCGGTCAGCGCATGGCCTACTACCTCGCGCCTGGCAGCTACACCCAGCAGCGCCTTATCAACGCCGACCTGCTTGTGCCGGTGCCCGACGACCTCTCCGCCGAACAGGTCGCCGCGATACTGACCAAGGGCCTCACCGCCTGGGCCGGCCTGAACGGCTACCACCAGCTTCGCGCGGGCGAGACCGTGCTGATTCAGGGCGCCTCCGGCGGCGTGGGCAGCCTGCTCGCGCGCTGGGCCAAGGCTCTGGGCGCTGTCGTGATCGGCACGGCGGGCTCGGCCGACAAGCGGGCCGCGCTCGCCTCCGTGATCGACCACGTGCTGCCGTCGGACGCGCCGGACCTGGCCTCGCAGATCAAGCGCCTGGCGCCTCAGGGTGTCGACGTGGCCTATGAGTTCGTCGGGAAGGTCACCTTCGCTGCTACGCAAGCCGCGGTGCGGGACGGTGGCACCGTCGTGTCCATCGGCTCCGCGTCCGGTGCTCCGGCGGTTGACAAGGCGGACCTTGCCCGTCGCGGCATCACGATGCTTGGCGGCCCTATGGCCAACTACCTGCAGGGGCGAGTGGCCGAAGCTACCGCCGCGGTGTTCGACGCCTACCGGCGCGGCTTGTTCGGTTCCGTCGAGGTGACGCGATACGCGCTGAAGGATGCGGCGCTGGCCCACACGGACATCGCCGAGCGCCGCAAGGCGGGTTCGCTGGTGTTGATTCCCTGAGGCTCTTGCAAGAGTACCCCGACCGGCGTCAGGTCAGCGATGCCAGGCGCGACAGGAATGCGTCCACCTGGACTTCTTCCGTTGCCCACGAGGTGACCAGCCGCACCACTGACCTCTCGCCATCCGCCGGTGACCACACGTAGAAACCGAAGTCCTGCTGAAGCGCGGCGATGACCGCGTTCGGCAGGATGGGGAATACCTGGTTTGTCTGCGTTTCTGCAGCGAGCTCGTACCCGGACGACGCAATCCCGGTCGCAAGCTTTGCGGCCATCGCGTTCGCATGACGGGCCAGCGACGAGAACAGCATGTCGTCGCCGAACAGGGTCTGGAACTGCAGTCCCAGCAGCCGTCCCTTGGCAAGCATCCCGCCGCGCTGCTTGAGATGGAAGGCGAAGTCCTCGGCCAGCGCGGGGTTGCAGATAACGATGGCCTCACCGAGCAGTGCGCCGACCTTGGTGCCGCCGATCCAAAAGAGGTCCACCAGCGAGGCGACGTCGGCCAGCGTCGCGTCGTTCTTTTGCGACGCCAGCGCGGCGGCCAGGCGTGCGCCGTCCAGGAACACCAGCAGGCCGCGCTGCCTGGCCAGCTCCGAGATGCTGCGCAGCTCTGCCAGCGTGTAGACGGTGCCTGTTTCCGTCGCGTTGGACAGGTAAAGCAGTCGGGGCTTGGCCATGTGGGGGAAGTGCGAGTTTGCGGCGAGCGCCGCCTCGATGTGCTGAGGCGTGAGCTTGCCGTCGACGGCCGGCACGATGATGAGCTTGTGCCCTGTCGCCTCGATGGCGCCGGCCTCCCGCACGACGATGTGTCCCGAACCGACGGCGATGACCGCTTCGTGGGGACGCAGGCAACTGGAGATGGCCACGATGTTGGCCATGGTGCCGCTGGCAACGAAATGGATGGCACCCTGGAAGCTGTCGCCCAACTGGTCCCTGATCCTTGATGCCGCTTCGACCGTGTAGGCGTCCGTCCCGTAGGCCGGCTGCTGCACGAGATTGGTGTTTGCAAGCGCGCGCAGGATGTCAGGATGCGCACCTTCGCTGTAGTCGTCGAGAAAACTGAAGCTCATCGTCTTTGCCTTGCGTTTGAGGTCCGACCGGAGCGGCCAAGCCTCTTGGGGCACAAGGCTACGGAAGCGCGATGGGATTCGCTTGTAAAAAATTGGCGCCGGGCCGCTGGAACCGGGCTGGCGTTACGCCGTAGGCTTGGCGGAAGGCGCGGGTGAAGTGGCTTTGATCGAAGAACCCCACGGCGTGCGCCACCTCGGTGATGGACAGGTCGCGGTCGCGCCGGATGAGCTCCACCGCCTTCTCCAGCCGCAACCGTAGAAGCCAGGCGTGGGGCGTCATGCCGACAGCCCGCTTGAACAGCTTCAGAAAGCGGAAGCGGTCCAGCCCCAATAACCCGGCAATGTCCTCCAGCGTGACCTTTTCGGCCAGGCGTGCTTCCACGAAGTCGCGCACACCGTGTAGCTGCCGGGGTGTCAAAGCGCCTTGCACCTGCTGGGGCGCTGGCCGCATCAACCGGAGGAACAGCGACTCCAACAGCTCCACGACGTGGACCTCTTCCCAAAGCGGGTCGCTCCACCCAGATTGCAAGGCGGCGTGGATGCGCACCAGCTGGTTAGCCAAGCGGGCGTCCTGAAGCACGGTGGCGGCTTGGGATGGGAAGTAGTGGAGCCCGGTGATGTCCTGAGTTAGACCCTGCAACAGCGGTTGGGACAGGCGAAAGGTGCGCAGCGTGTAGGCCGCTTCGGAGGCTGCGGCGCCGTCATGCACCTCGCCCGGCGGCATCAGCTGGATGGAGCCGCGCGTCAGCAGCAGCGACTCGCCGTGAAACCACTGCCGCTGTGCTCCATCAACGACGAGGGCGATGTGCGAGTCGAGGTGATAGTGCGGCTCAAAGCGAAACGACGAGAGCCGGGCCGTCCCCAGCATGAGACCCGGCGTCTCGACCGCGCGGCTGTATTGAACCTCGTCACACAATGGGCTGACCTCGAAACTGGTTGGGCTATCCCAACAAAGCCCTGCAGCTGGATGCTAAACGGTTGGAGCTCGGGCATCGCGGCGGACAGTCGGCCTCCACGAACGGCGCGGTAAGAGCCAGCGATGGGGCTTGCCTAGGCACCCGTGAAAGTCAGCCCGCGTTCAATGAGCGCGCCAACTGACCAAGGCGCTTGACGCCGTCCTCCATGCGAGCGTCCCACGAGTGCCCTGCGCTCAGGCGAAGGCAATTCCGGAATCGGCGGCTGGCCGAGAAGACGTCGCCGGGCGCGAAGCAGATACCGGCCTCGATGGCACGGTCGAACAGGGCACGCGAGTCAATGCGCCGCGGCAGCTCCAGCCAAAGCGCGAAGCCACCCATAGGTCGGCTCACCTTGGTGTCGGGTGGGAAGGAGGCCTCGATGGCTCGTGTCATGCGCATGAGGTTTTCTTCAAGCCGGCGGCGCAGGTTGCGCAGGTGAGCGTCATACGCGCCGCTGCCCAGGAAGTCGGCCAGCGCAACCTGGGGCAGCACCGCACCGCACAGGCTGTAAGCGAGCTTGTGGTCCATCACCTGCTGAGCGTATGGCCCAGGCACGATCCAGCCCACGCGGTAGCCTGGCGCAAGGCTCTTGGAGAAGGAGCTGCAGTAGATGGTGTTGGCGCCGCCGTCCAAGGCGACGAACGGACGGGGGCGCTCGCGGCCGAAATGGATTTCTCCGTAGACGTCGTCTTCAATCAGCAGAACCTGATGATGTGCGAGCAACTCCAGCAGCCGGCGCTTGTCTACCTCGGCCATCATCGAACCCAACGGGTTGCTGAAGCTGGACGACAGCATGCAGGCCGCCACTGGCTCCGTTTCCAAGAGCTTCGCGAACGCGTCCACATCCACGCCTCGGCTTGCGTCGGTTGGCAGTTCCAGTGCCTTCAAGCCCATGACCTCAAGCGTGTGCAGCAGGCCGAAGTAGGTGGGCGACTCCACTGCGATGGTGTCGCCGGGACGAGCGACGACGCTCAGCGCGAGTGTGACGGCCTCCGTGCACCCGCTGGTGACGACGATGTCTTCCGGTGACAGGGCATGGCCAACGCGCAGCGCCCGCCGGGAGATTTCGCGGCGAAGGTTCAGCTCTCCACGCGGGGCGCCGTAAACGTTGTAGCGGGCGCCATGCTGCCGCGCAGCGCGAGCCAGCGCCAGGTCCAACTTCTGAGACTGCAGCAGCTGCGCATCGGGTACGGCGCAGCCCAAGGGCACCAGCGCCGAGTTTGATGCGTGTTCGAGCAGCACCGAAACGGCACCGCTGATGGAGACCGTGGACGCCTTCGTGCGCACCCGCGGCGTGGACGGCAACGCCAGGGTGCCACCTTGGGTTGGCGCGACGTAGAAGCCTGACTGAGGCCGCGCCACCAGCACGCCACGGTCCTCCAGCCAACGGTAGGCCTGCAACACCGTGGAAATGGACAGACCGTGTTCCTCGCTCAGCGCGCGCACCGAGGGAAGCCGAGAGCCGGGCGTGAGCGTGCCTTTCTCGATCATGCCGACGATGAGGTCAGCCAGTTGCTCGTAGCGGTACAGCGTGGAAGCCTGGGCAGGGCCCTGGGCACGGAGTGCGGTTGCCATGGCGCTGATTGTCGGCGAACTGCCCGGTAAGGCCGCGCAACTGTACTGGTTAAAACAGCTAGAAATTGTGGCTGTTCTGATTGTGGCGCGATCCCTAGGATGCCTTTCATTCCCGCAATCCCGACGCTTGAGGTGGAAGAATGAAGGTGCTTGAAGACCGAGCTGTGACGGCGCAGTGGCAGGGCCGCTTCCCGTACAACGACATCATTTCGCTGCTGGACGTGAACCGCCCGTTCAACCTTGCCGAAAGCACCTCGCAGGACCTGACGGTGGGGGACGTGCTGGACCTGGCCGGGCTGGACGCCGTGCGCAGTCTGAAGTTGGGGTATGGCCGCTCGGCCGGTTCCCAGGAGCTGCGCGAGGTCATTGGTCAGGTCTGTGGCGTGCCAGCAGAACATGTCGTCACGACGGTGGGTACGGCTCTTGGCCTGTTCCTGCTGGCCTTCGAGACCTGCCGGCCTGGCGACGAAGCAGTCTTGGTGACACCCTGCTTCCCACCCAGCCGAGACTGCCTCACAGGTGCGGGCGTCACCGTGCGCGAGGTGCGGCTGACCTTCGAGAACCAGTATCAGCTGGACCTCGATGCGGTCGCTGCCCAGCTCTCTCCCAAGACTCGGCTCGTGAGCCTAGCGTCGCCCCAGAACCCCGGTGGCGTGCGCACTCCCGGTGCAACCGTCGAGAAGCTGCTCGCCTTGCTAGAGGCCCAAGCCCCGCAGGCCCTCCTGTTCATCGACGAGACCTACCGCGAGGCCACTTACGGCGGCGAAGCTGCGCCGGAAAGCTTCGCTGCGCTGCACCCGCGCATCGTCACGGGTTCGTCGGTCTCCAAGGCGCTGGGCGCGCCCGGCCTGCGCACGGGCTGGCTGACTGTGGCGGACGCCGACCTGCGCGCCCGCCTCACGGTGGCCAAGATGAACACCGTCATCTGTGGCTCGGTGTTAGACGAGGCGCTGGCCGCCGCGCTGCTGCGCAAGCGGGAGACCGTGTTGGCGCCGCGCCGCAAACTGCTGGCCGAAGGCCTCGTTGAGCTGGCCGCTTGGTGCGAGGCTGAAAGGGACCGCATTGAATGGATACAGCCGGACGGCGGCGCGCTGTGCTGCGTGCGACTGCGCGCCGAACGTTTCAACGATGAGGCCGTCGCTCGTTTCTGGGCACTGCTGCCGGGGCATGACCTGCAGCTGGCGTCGGGCGCCTGGTTCGGCGAGAGCGAGCGAGTGTTCCGGTTGGGCTTTGGCTACCTACCTCCTGGACGGCTGGGCCCCGCGCTGACCGCACTGTCGTCGGCTTTGGACGCCGCTGGAGACGCACGATGAAAATCCGCATCGCCTACATCGAAGAGCCGCCGTTCTACTGGACGGCCAAGGACGGCAGCGTCACCGGGGCCGACATCGAACTGGCCGACGTGGTGCTGCGCGCCATCGGCGTCACCGCCATTGAATTCGTGCCCACGTCGTTCGACGAGTTCTTGCCCGGAGTCAACCAAGGCCGCTGGGACATGAACGTACCGATCTTCGTGACGCCTGAGCGGGCGAAGCACGTCGCGTTCAGCCTGCCGGTGTGGGGGCTGGGCGACGGCTTCCTGGTGCGCCCTGGCAACCCCAAAGCGTTGAACGGCTACGCGGAGTTGGCGGCAAGGGCCGACGCGCGGCTGGGCGTCATCGCCGGTCAGGTGCAGGTCAACACCGCCAAGGCCGCAGGTGTGTCCGATGGGCAGCTCGTTGTTCTCAGGGATCAGCCGGAGGCCATCACCGCGCTGACGGCAGGCGAGATTGACGCCTTCGCAGCCACGGCCATCGGCAACCGCGCCACAGCCGAGGGCAACCCTGAGGTGGAAGCTGTTGCTCATGTGCTGGGCGTCGGGGCTGCGCCTCCCGTCGGCGCTTATTCCTTCGCGCCCGGCAACCAGGCGCTGCTGCAGGCGGTCAACGGACAACTGCGCCGCTACCTGGGATCGGCCGATCACCGCGCTCGCATGGCGAAGTTCGGCATCACCGCCACCGAAATCGACGTGGCACTGGAGCAGTCCAAATGAAGACCGTGCGCGACTACAAGGTGGTGGACGTCTTCACCACGAGGCCGCTGGCTGGCAACCCCGTCGCCGTCGTATTCGACGCCGACGGTCTGGTCTCGGAGGCCATGCAGGCCATCGCGAGTTGGACCAACCTGTCCGAGACGACGTTCGTGCTGACGCCCACCACGCCGGCCGCCGACTACCGGCTGCGCATCTTCACGCCGCGCAGCGAGCTGCCATTTGCGGGTCACCCGACGCTGGGCAGTGCGCACGCGATCCTGGAAGCCGGCCGGGTCAAGTTACGCGAAGGCGACCGGCTGGTGCAACAGTGCAATGTCGGCCTGGTGGACGTGACGGTGGCCGACGGCGAGTTCACGTTTGCGCTGCCCGGCTCCCACATCGAGCCGCTGGCGGCCGAAGATGTGGCGGAGCTGGAAAGAATTGTGGGTGGCCCGTTGCAGCACGAGGCCATGCCGGCCCGGGTGGACGTAGGGCCGGTTTGGGTGATCCTGCCGATGGCGGATGCTGCGGCCGTTCTGGCCCTCAAACCCGATTTCGCGCGGCTCGCGGCCTTCGAGCGGCGACTGGGCGCCACGGGGCTTTGTGTCTTTGGCCGCTACCCGCAAGGCGGTGAGGCCGACATCGAGGTACGGGCCTTCGCGCCGTCCTGCGGTGTTGACGAGGACCCGGTCTGCGGCAGCGGCAATGCGAGCGTGGCCGCCTATCAATGGGAGCGCGGCATGCTGCCACCGGGCGGCACGGCCTATCTGGCCGCCCAGGGCCGCTGCGTCGGGCGCGATGGACGCGTGAGAGTGCAGGTCGACGCTGGCGGAAAGGTTCGTGTCGGCGGCGCGTGCATCACTTGCGTGGATGGCCAACTGGCACTGGCATGAAGGCCACCGTAATTGACCGCATTTCGGTCACCAACCCCTTCGACGGCACAGAGGTCGGCACGGTCGAGAGCACGCCAGCCGACGCCGTGCCAGCCTTGCTCCGTGGCGCTGCCCAAGGCGCCAGAGTCTGCCGCGCGTTGTCCCGGCATGAGCGGTCTCGCGTGCTCGACGCTTGCGCCGCCCTGGTTGAGCGCGACAAGGCGGCATTCGCGGACCTCATCGTCGCTGAGACCGGCAAGACCATTCGGCAGGCCTCCAAGGAAGTGCTGCGCTGCGTGAACACGCTGCGGCTGTCTGCCGACGAGGCAAGGCGCGCCGCTGGCGAGGTGGTTCCTTTCGACGCCTATGCTGGCTCGGAGAGTCGACAGGGTTGGTTCACGCGCGAGCCTCTGGGTGTCATCGTGGCCATCACGCCGTACAACGACCCACTCAACCTCGCCGCACACAAGCTGGGGCCCGCCATCGCCGGCGGCAATGCGGTCGTGCTCAAGCCCTCCGAGTTGGCACCACTGTCGGCCATCCGCTTGGTGGCCTATCTCATGGCGGCGGGGCTGCCCCATGACGTCGTGACGGTGCTCACTGGCGGCGCGGCTCTTGGAGAGGCGCTGGTCTCGGCTCGGGACGTGAGAATGGTGTCCTTCACAGGTGGCTTTGCCACCGGCGAGAAGATCGCCCGTGCCGCCGGCCTGAAGCGGCTCGCCATGGACTTGGGTGGCAACGCGCCCGTCATCGTGCTGGGCGATTGCGACATCAACGATGCAGTCCAGTCGTGCATCTCAGGCGCTTTCTGGGCCGCAGGCCAGAACTGCATCGGCACGCAGCGTCTGCTGGTGCATTCGTCGGTGTACGAGGTGTTCAAGCGGCGCTTCGTGGAGGGAACACAGGCGCTGAAGGTGGGAAACCCCGCGCTGCGTGAAACCGATGTAGGCCCCATGGTCAGCGCCCAGGCGGCCGTCCGTGCCCATAGCGTTGTGGACGCGGCGTTGGCTGAGGGCGCTACGCTGCTATGCGGCCACCAGCGCGACGGGGCGATCTATGCGCCTACCGTGCTGGAAGGCGTCAGTTTTGAGAGTGCGCTGTGGTGCGATGAGGTCTTCGGGCCTGTCGTCGTGCTGCAGAGCGTGGACAGCCTTGAAGAAGCCCTGACCCTCGCCAACGCGCCGGACTACAGCCTGCACGCGGGCATCTTCACCCGCGACATCGAAGCCGCGCTGCAAGCCGCTCAGGCGCTGGAAGCGGGAGGCGTCATGATCAACGACTCCTCGGACTACCGCTTCGATGCCATGCCCTTCGGTGGCTTCAAGTACGGCGGCCTGGGTCGCGAGGGCGTGCGCTTCGCGTTCGAGGAGATGACACAGCCCAAGGTCGTGTGCATCCGGCGCACGCCGCGTCGGGCTTGAAAGGACACATGAACAAGCAACGCCCCGACAAGAAGCAGCCTGCGAGCCTCGCGTTCGACAGCCAAGCTGTGCACGCTGGCAACACGCCGGACGCCACGAGCGGCGCCATCGGCACGCCCATCGTCATGTCCAACTCGTACCATTTGCCCGAAGACCCCTCGGGTATGGATTGGTCTGACTCGCAGCGCCTTTTCTACACCCGCAACTCTGGCCACAACCAGATGTGCCTGGAACGCAAGCTGGCTGCGTTGGAGGGTGGAGAAGCGGCCGCGGTCTTCGCCACCGGCGTGGCGGCACTGCACGCCATCTTCTTCACGTTCCTGAAGAGCGGCGACCATGTCGTTGTGAGCGACGTCACCTACGAGGCCGTTGCAAGGCTGTTTAGTGAGCTGCTGCCGGAAAAGTACGGCATCGAGGCGACCTTCGTGGATGTGAGTGACCTCGCGGCTGTGGAGGCCGCCATGCGGCCCAACACCCGGTTGGTGCACGCGGAAACCATCGCCAACCCCACAACCAAGGTGGCCGACGTCGCCGCGCTGGCACGTATCGCTCATGCTCGCGGGGCCCTGCTATCTGTCGACGCGACCTTCACGCCTCCGCCGATGTTCCGCGGCCTGGTACATGGCGCGGATTTCGTGGCCCACGCGCTCACCAAGTACATCAACGGGCATGGCGACGCGATGGGTGGCGCCGTCATCGGCCGGGCCGAGCTGATTCGCAAGCTGAAGAACGATGCCCTGGTGGACGTCGGCGGTTCCATCTCGCCCTTCAACGCTTGGCTGATCATGCGTGGCGCTGTCACGCTGCCGCTGCGCCTAGATGTTGAGTTCCAAGACGTTGTTCACAGCCGGAATCCGACTCATGGGCGGCTGGTGGTCGAGAGCTGAGTGTGGCCGATGCCAGTTGTAGTGATGGATGA